>Ga0308163_10000160_pt1 | contig 184567 bp, 156 predicted proteins | sample PhyTR1_FD_201037 | JGI IMG/M metagenome (GOLD analysis project Ga0308163, IMG submission 201037) | Phyllosphere microbial communities from UC Gill Tract Community Farm, Albany, California, United States - DLSLT.R1 | ecosystem: Host-associated > Plants > Phyllosphere > Unclassified | place... | reverse complement strand
AGCTTCCTCAAGCGATGGTACATCATCCAAAACCCCCATGTTCGATGTGACTCCGCAAGCGAGGCCAGCTGATCAATGATCTCATCATCAGCCTTTCTTTTAGCCTGATAGTAAAATACAGATGTGCTGATGTAATCTTCCCCTAGCTAGCTACGTTCAAAACTAAAGAATTCCAATTACTATTGTTGTTATTATCTTGTTGTAATGTGGGATACTGGCGCTGGTTCAGCGCTGAAAGTTTTCCATATTTCAATAAGAATTCTACTGGGGTTCTATAGCCCAGTGCTGCGTGCGGTCTTTCATTATTATACATCCATGCCCAAGCCAATGCATATTTTCTCAACTCAGCCAAATTATCGAACATATAGCTGTCTAGCACATCCTGCCTGAAAGTTCTGTTAAAACGCTCGATTAGACTGTTCTGTGTGGGCTTGCCCGGCTGTATATGAATCCAGGTTATGCTATTGATTCGCACCAATCCGACAGCGCTACTGATATAAACTCGGGCCCGTTGTCAGATCTAATTGCATCAGGTTTGCCTCTCCAGTCGACTAACGTTTCTATCTCACCCTTGACCAGCTCTGAACACGCCCACCAAAATCCATTAGAGGCGTAATATTACCTGCTCTTGAAAATTTTGGGATTGCTTATTGCATCAATTGGTTTCTCTTCCCATACTTAATCTTAAAATAGTCTTTTTTACGATGCCAGGTCTTCTTGAAGGCATCGAGGCAATAGATGGAGAATTTCTTCCTCCCGGCACTACAAAGGTGAATTTAATGACCCTATGTTGAATGCTTTAAACCACCTTCACAAAAATGAACAGGTAACATTTGCTTTGGCCAACAACTGCCAGAGGTGATTACGCTGATTTAACTTTACACCTGTTTAAAACACGGTGAAAGGCGATATCTTTTCTACGCACAGGCATCCTATGAATACACAGCCGAGAGTAGAACCAGGAAATCTTGATGAACTGCTTGATTAAGCAAGTTTGTGCTATCCACCTCAATATGAATTCTGTGATGACGTGGGTAATCGGAGATATGTGCAGAATAAAAATAGTATCAAAATATATAAACTTTTTTGGTTACAGGATGTTCGAACATTTATCTAACTATAAAATCATAACCTATGAAAGCAGCAGTATTTCACAAACCTGGAGATATCAGTTATACAACCGTAGCTGATCCGAGGATCGAACTGGCAACAGACATTATTTTAAAAGTAACCTCTACCGCAATTTGCGGTTCCGACCTGCACATTTTAAGCGGTGCTGTCCCCCAAACCACAGATATGGTGATGGGACATGAATTTATGGGTATTGTAGAGGAAGTTGGTGCTGAGGTTAAAAACCTCAAAAAAGGCGATCGTGTGATTGTTCCCTTTCCTATTGCCTGTGGATCTTGTTTTTTCTGCAACCATGGGGCTTCACCCAGCTGTGAAAATTCCAACTACAAACACTATGGGCCTAATGGCGATATGATGGACCAGAAAGGTGCGGCCTTGTTTGGCTACACTGACCTCTATGGAGGTTATTCGGGTGGGCAGGCAGAGTATGTGCGGGTTCCCTATGCTGATGTGAGTCCGAGGATTATTCCTGATAATATTACGGATGAGCAGGCCTTATTCCTGACCGATATTTTCCCTACGGGCTGGTCGGGTGTAGACTGGGCGCAGATGAAAGGTGGCGAGGTAGTAGCCATATTTGGTTCAGGCCCGGTGGGGCTGATGGCGCAGAAAGCTGCATGGTTACATGGAGCGAGCAGGGTGATCGCCATTGATCCGCTGGATTACCGTCTGGAAAAAGCAAAGGCTGTTAATAAGGTTGATACACTTAATCCGCATAATGTGGATGTTGTAGAAGCGATACGTGAGATGACTGCCGGCAGGGGTGCCGATGTCTGCATTGATGCAGTTGGTTTTGAGCCGGAGCGTAACTTGATGGACAAATTAAAAGCAACCATTAATTTCGAAAAGGGAAGCATGAAAGTGCTGGAACTTTGTTTTGAAGCAGTGCGACGCAGTGGAACTGTTTCTATTTTGGGCGTATACGGAAGTCCTTATGATAATTTCCCATTGTACAGAATCTTTGATAAAGGACTGACCATCAAACAAGGGCAGGCACCAGTATTGAATCATATTGATACACTCATTGAGTTGGTAAAGGAAGAAAAAGTTGTGCTTGATGATATCATTACACACACCTTACCACTTAGCGAAGTTGCCCACGGCTATAAGATCTTCGACGAGAAGAAAGATGACTGCGTAAAAGTAGTTTTGAAGCCCTAACCAATCAATCCACCTTAATATCTTCTAAATGGAAAATTCAAATAAATACGCCTTAATCACTGGTGCTACCAGTGGAATAGGTTATGAACTTGCAAAACTATTTGCCCTTGATGGTTATAATCTGGTAATTGTAGCCCGAGATCAGGCAGCACTCGATGTTAAATCAGCTGAGCTGGAACAGCATGGGATACGAGTGATTACTTTTGCCAAGGATCTTTTTGATCCGGAACAGGCTTTTGGCTTATATGCTGATTTGCATGCTCAAGGTATACAAATCGATGTACTGGTTAATAACGCCGGACAGGGTGTATACGGAGAGTTTGAAGATACTGATATAGACCGTGAGCTGGACATCATTCACCTGAATATCTCTTCTTTGGTTGTGCTGACGAAGCTCTTCCTTAAAGACATGACGGTCCGAAATTCTGGGAAGATCCTAAACACAGCCTCGATTGCCAGTAAGACTCCTGGTCCGTGGCAGGCAGTGTACCATGGAACAAAAGCATTTGTGCTGTCGTTTACCGAGGCGATCAGAGAAGAGCTGCGCGATACAGAAATTACCGTCACAGCGCTGATGCCGGGAGCTACCGATACCGACTTCTTTACGAAGGCCGATATGTTAGACAGTAAAGCGGTTCAGGACAAAGATGCACTTTCTGATCCGGCAGATGTGGCTAAGGATGGTTACGATGCCTTAATGGCTGGAAAGGATAAGATCATCTCTGGTTTCAAAAACAAGGTTCAGCTTGGCATGGGGGCAGTAACACCGGATAGCCTCGTTGCCCATCAAGTATATGAACAGCAAAAACCGAAGGATAAGTAAAAATGCGGGATAGCAGATATCGTTTCACTATTTAGAAGAAAAAGAACTTTACGAGTCCAATGATAGAAAAAATGGTGAAAAAGAAAAATAACTGTTGTAAATACGTCGAAATTTTCAGAAAGATTACTCGAAAAACGAAGACAATCGCTATCTTGAGATACCAATATAAACCCACCATTTTATGATGAACAACAAGAATAGCAGAAGATCTTTTCTAAAAACCACAGGTACTGCAGCTTTAGGCGCACTTTTCTTACCGCAAATTAGCAGAGCGGGTTTTTTAAGCTCTTCCAAATTGAAGGCTGATATAGGGTTGCAGCTTTACACCTTGTCTGATTTGATGGTTGCGGATGCGAAATCGACCTTACAAAAAGTGGCAAGCATAGGCTATAAGGAACTGGAATCGGCGGGATCACCCAAGGGTTCTTATTATGGGTTTAAACCAAAGGAGTTCGCATCAATCACCAAAGATATGGGGATGCATTGGCGCTCTAACCATGTATCTGGCGCACCGTTTGACATGAAAAAATTGGAGGAGATGATTGCGAAGAACATTGGCAATGATCCGGTGAAGATTAAACAGACAATGGAGCGTTTCAAATATATTGGCGCTATGCCTACGCTAAAAAACGATTATCAACGACTGGTGGATGAAGCGGCTGAAGGTGGATTGAGTTACCTGGTCTGTGCGAGCATTCCGGTTGATACGCTGGATCAGATGAAAGAAGCGGCTGAGATTTTTAACAGAACAGGTGAAGCCTGTAAAAAGGCAGGTCTTCAGTTTGCTTATCATAACCACGCTACGGAATTTGATGTAGTAGAAGGGCATCGTCCATTTGATTATATCCTGTCTAATACCGACAAAGATCTGGTGAAGATGGAGCTAGACCTGGGTTGGGCAACCAAAGCGGGCCAGGATCCTAAAAAGCTCTTTGCTGAGCATCCGGGACGGTTCCCGTTATGGCATGCTAAGGATATGGATAAGGTGAAAAAATCGCCCGCACAAGTGGGTACTGGTATAGTGGATTTCAAGAGTGCGTTCGACCATGCAAAGGAGTCGGGCATGAAGTATTTCTTCGTAGAGCACGATCAGGCAGAAAATCCTCTAGGCAGTATCACAGGAAGTTACAATTATCTGAAGAAATTATTGGCCTAAAGAAGTGCCTACTTTTGATGAGAGGTTTTTTTATCCAATAAAGTAGGTTATGATGTTTTCAATGGAGTAGCTTTTCATCGTTTCAGTATAAAGCGTATTTTGGAGCGCTTACAGCGGATACATATGGGTGATCTTCTTTTTGAATACGCCTAATACCTGAGTGGTAATGCCTCTTTTTTCGAGGGTTTGCATCAAGTGTTTGCTCACATCCTGAGTAGATACAACTCTCAATATTTTTTCATCATCCTCTAAGTCGCAGTTCCATTTTTCGATAGTTCTAAACGTTAAAATATCCGGTTTTATTCTCTCGAGGTCAATGGCGGCCTTAATTGTTGTTGACAAAATAATCACATATAAATCCATGCTGAAGCTGTTAAATGGTATATCCGGCTAATCTTAAAAACTTTGCTGATCTGTCTTTCAGTTCATACAATTTTAGCCTAATAATTGATGATATTTGAAATTATTTACTTCAAGTGTACAATGTTTGAAGTGAAGTGTCCAATAGTTGAGATGAAGTGAAAACATCAGATTACGCTATGAAAAAAGCCTGTGCTGCAGACCGGCCAGTAATAATTGAGCTCCTTGCCAGATCTTTCCAACACAATCTGAGCGTAAATTACATTGTTAAAAATGACAATCGGAAGTTTGCGCGCATTCGCTCACTGATGGAATACTCTGTTGACGTTTGTTCGTTGTTTGGGGAGGTTTTGATTAGTGAGGACCGTAAAGGTTGTGTGTTAATCTTTTATCCTCAATTCAAAAAAACATCGCTTAAATCAATATGGCTTGACCTAAAGCTTGTTTTCAATACCATTGGAGCTGCCGGATTGTTCAGGACATTAAAACGTGAAAATCTCATTATGGGAATCAGGGGAAAAGAACCTATGCTGAAAGCGCAAAGGCTTGGCTTGCCCGTTTATCTCGAAACCTCTACTCAAAGAAATCTTCCCTGGTATGAGAAGCTTGGTTTTGAAATCTATAATGAGGCTCAGCTGAATTATTCTCTTTTTTTTCTGCGGTATATAGATTCGTTTCCCTCATGAGTTTTCACTTTCCCTGGCGAAATGGTGATACTACGATCTGTAGAAGCTTCTGCTATTTGAAAATGTTTTTTTCGACTTTGATTTTTCGTAACTCACCCTTTTCAGATCGCAAGGTGATTGTTGCCTGCTCTTTGCCCTCAAGAATGGGCTTGTTGTTGAGGAGATGACAAAGATCAACATCTGCATACGAAGTACCGTCTACGTCAACAATCTGTTCTCCCTGAACTACGCTGTTACCTGCCTCTGACCACACAAGGCCGACAACCAGCTTGTTGTTATTGAACGTTGGTTGGAATGGCCATGTTTTTTCGGCGACGTCTATTTTTTTGTTATCGCTTTGAAGATAGAAATTACGGTTGACAAAATCTATAGTGACAATGCCATATGCCAGCAGTTTCGACCCCATTCTCGCCCCGGAGCCTTTATCGGTAACTGTCATCACATTTTTAAGCTGAATACCACCGATGTTGATCTCTGGAAATTTCAGTAAGAATTTTTGATTGTATTTCTCCAGGCCAAAAAATCCCACCTGATTGGCACCATAACCCTTAGTGATAGATTCAAAGACGTTTGACTTTTTAAGCTGTTGCATGGACTGATCAGAAAGAGATAGGAGGCCACTGTCGCCTGTATCAAAACTTATTGGTAATGTTGAGTTATCCGCCAGCTTCGCATTAAAAACAGGATAGCTTTGGACAGTATCAAGAGAAAGATTAGCAGAAGATTTAATGTCAAGTTGAAGTTTTTCAGCCTGGTCAGTGATGATAATCGTTTTTTTATTGCTGTTGATCTGAACAATGGAATTCCTCAATAAGTTGCTTCCTAAAATGCCATCAACATTCCAGCATTGAAAAAACTCAGGGACTCCAACAATTGCAGGTGTGTCATAGAAATGGAGATTACCCAATGCAATATCCTTGATGACGACTGTGGGCTGTGATGCCTGGTTACCATTTACATCATTTACCCGGCCCTCTGCTTGTTTGTCTGCGTTGATTGCGTCCCGGACTTTTGTGCTAAGACAAGTAGGGGCACCTGTGTCGAACAGAAAATTGTAGTCGACGTGATTAAGCTGAACTTTTATAATCAATTTGCCACTGATATCCTGGTAGGGAATTTCGAGAAAATAATCTTTCACCTTTGTACCACCTTTATTGTACGAAATGCCTTGTGAAAAGCTATATTTTGTTAACAGTAGGAGGCAGGAGAGGAACAACAGTCTATACATTATTTTCGATATTATATTTGATATCAGGTTAAAAGTAAAAACGTACAAAATACAGAAAATGTTTTAACATTAAACTTTTCACTTTTGCGATTTTATAAATGCTGGTGCCGTATTAGAAACATCCCTTTCGGTTAGGGTGCTGCTCCAAGCCATTTACCCTGATTGCTTTGCGTGTAAACTTATTTTACTTATCATTTTTATTTTGGTCGTTTTTCTGTAAATTTGATCACACACACATTTATCTGAAAAATCAAATATGAAACCATTAACGCTCCTTGGGATATGTGCATCCCTGTTATTGTTATCTGCATGCGAGAAAGAAACCGTTGAAACGATTTCCCCACCGAAGCCAGTGGTTGATTCAGTGTCGTATACGATAAACGGTCAAACATTCTCTTCCAGGGAGGTGGAGAAAGGATCGACGTTTACAACGCAATCCAATATGAAAATAACATCGGGACCCAACTTCGCATATCTACTTCAGGGAGACCAGGATTCCATACTATTTGTACGTGATTTTTCTTTCAAGACAGGCAAGTCGTTTGTAATTATGTCTTTTATCAAAGTATATGGCAATGACGTTACTGAATTCGCCAATGAAAATAATGGTGGCTGGCTTAGATATCCAAAAGACAAGACTGCTATTTTTGCCCCAGGGACGTATAAATACGCCACGGATTTTTGGAGAAACAACTCCATATCAGGAATTGCCTTCAGGATGATAGACGAGCGGGCAGACTACAAATCCTATGGCCAGTCAGATTTAGGTAAACCTGCTTCAGTTACGCAAAAGGATCAGGTAGGCTCTAAGTTTGAAATCATAAAAATTGAAAAGAGAGCGTCTGACTATTTAGTAGAAGCCAGGTTTACAGTAACCGTTTTCGATGAGAATAAATATCCCCAGAAATTGGAGAATGGTTACTTAAGATTTAGCGTATTAAAGATCAATTAATAGTATCATTATGAAAAATAAAGCCATAGTTGCAGTTATATTTCTTCAATTCTTAGCATTAGTTGTGTTTGCTCAAAAAAATTCCGGCTTAGGTGCCTTGTTGAACAAAAAGTCAGAATTCATTTTTCCGCAGACAGCCGACAAAGTTTCTGCCGCGCTAAATGTAAAAGCAGTATTTTATGAAGATGCCAACGAGGAGAAATATGCTAAATGGCTCTGCAATACAGGCCTTGAATTGTATTGTACCCTTGGAGAAAATAAACGCATAGATGATATGTCCTTCGATATCGCGGAGGATAAGTTTGTGGTTGTTTCCGGTTTACCTTATAACCTGACAATGAATAAAAGTACCGTTGAGCAGTGTGTGGCGAAGTTTAAGAATAGTAAGATAAAGAAAGAGAAGTTGGGCGACGATAGTTCATTTTCGGGGGGCACTAAACTTACTTTTAAGCAAGAAAAGCATTACGTTACATTGCTCTTCGATCAAGAGAACCTATTAAAATTCTTGTCGATTACGCCTGATCTGATTGACCCGGCTGCCAACTAGTGATTCTGATCACCAAGTGGTCCTTTGATAGCGATCTGCCAATACTACCCAACTATCATTTGGGTAATATTGCCCGACTGAAATCGGCTGTTACGTGTTTAGCATTTTCTTTTAGTAAAATGATGCCATATTGGATTTCATATTGATATTCTTTCTCATATAGCCGTTTTCAATTCGATATAGTTTCTCGTCCTTATCGTATAAGTTCATAGAAAAGGTGGCCTCTATAAGGTACCTATCTCCATCAACCTATACAACTTTTGTGATTTCGAAAGTTGAATTGTCCTGGATATCCGTTCTGTGGGATTGTACATAAATCGAGAAGCCAGGTGTGGTTGAACTGAGTTCTTTACCTTGGGTATAAACTGTTAATACTATACCGTCTCTTGTATTTTCCTTTCCAAAGTCGATTGCAATAGATTTCTTCCGTACATTAAAAAAGTCAGATTGATCTCGCGGAAAAACAATAGGTCCGGACTTGATGGGAAGATCGCTCGACTTATATTTTTTATGGAATGATAAGTCAGCAGATGCGCTAGGCTTTGTATCGCAAACCATGCTGAAGTAGGAAGAATACATTGTTGAATCAGGAGTTCCGTACCAATACTTTCCTGCGGTCATATTTGCATATTCTCTGCCTGGAATGATGCTATCTGAGGGCTTGATATTAACTTGCCTATTTCCTATCCCATATCTTAGATTTCTGCCGATATAATAGTTCACATTATCGATAGTAAAAGATAAGCTGTCTTTGATCGATTCTTTGACTGTTACTTCGGGTTAGATAATTTCTACGGCTTCTGTTTTCTTGCATGACAACAAAACACAGAGTAATGCAGTAATTAAATAATATTTATTAGGGGTGCTCATAGTGTAAAAGTAAATGTTTTCATTAGAAAATTTCATTTTATCAACCTGTTTAATTATGATCACAATAATGATACATTGATCCCAACGCTATCTTTGAATTACAATTTGAAATCAATCATAAAACCCGGAGTGAATAGGCAATATTCAGATTTACTGGTTTTTATAACATTCGAATAAGGCATAAAGATGTGAATGCCTTGTCATATAATGGTCTTTCAACCTGAACTAATCGAGTATGAAAAGAAGTGATTGTAAGGAAAATATTTTACAATAGGACCAAGTCAATAATTATATTTGAGCTAACGTAATCTCGATTATATGCATATAGTTCTACTTCTGGTCGGATTGGTCTTTATCATCTATAATTTGGCCAATAACATGAGCAATTTTACACGAATTGTAAGTTATTGTTGGGAGACTGGCTCTGTGAACGATTACTGGGACTTAGTCTTTAAAGCCTGTTTTCATATCAGGGCAATCTACAGTTCGATCATTATGGCTGTGATAGCTTTCAGTGTGTTTGTTGTAATCACACCGATAATTTTAGTAAGAGGAATATTTGTGGAAAGCAGGATGGCGAAACGCCATAGCTCAGGTGAGGTTTTCAAGTACGCAGACCTCAATCTGCATGATCAAAAATTTATTTATTCCAACATCAGCGAGTTAGGTTTAGGAAAAATAGAACCAACAGCTACAGGAAACGTTAGAATTGATTTGGAGCTGGCTGTAGGTTATATCGATGATCATTTCAGAAAGGAAAAGACCTATATCAATCAAAATGTATTTGAATCTTACGATTTAAGCAATGGTATGCAGGTTCAAATCCCTATTAGTATTGAAACAGCAGACAAAGTTTATCCATTGTACCTGATTTATAATCAAAATCATAAAGAGTCGTATAACAAAATCAACCCTATTTTGAAAGCTAACAACTTCCAAAATGCTCTATACTTATCGATAGTTCCCATGTACTAATTTTTTGATTGCTTGTGCAGTCAAAGGCTTTAAGTTCTATCTTTCATCAGCCTGATAATAACTGTAATTACAAGAGTAACCTTGTTACCATCCTGTTTTTTAGTTATTTCGTTTCTATGAAAAAAGAATTTCTATTTGTCGCCCTGACCGCATTATTTGCTTGTAAACAGCCTCAATCATCCGATCAGGCTCAGCCTAACGCGCCTACTGATAGTATCAAAACCGGTGGTAACCGGCTGATTACGGTTGACGGAAAATACAAGGTGTGGACTAAGAAAGTTGGAAGTGGAAAGATTAAAGTGTTGCTCTTGCATGGAGGCCCGGGTTTTTCTCATGACTATATGGAATGTTTCGACGATTTTTTGCCGAAAGAAGGGATAGAGGTATATTATTACGACCAGTTGGGTTGCGGTAACTCGGATGTACCGGCAGACACATCTTTATGGAATACGCAGCGCTATGTTGAAGAAGTCGAGCAAGTACGTAAAGGGCTGGGACTGGATGATTTCTATATCGTAGGTCACTCCTGGGGAAGTTTATTGGCAATGGAATATTTGGATAAATACCAGTCGCACGTAAAAGGAGCGGTGTTTTCAAACATGACGGCAAGTATCCAAGACTATGTCTCTTATACGGAAACGCTGAAAAATAAGCTGTTTAGCAGGCAGGATTTGATGCTGTTTGATTCTCTGGACCGGCATCAGGCCTATGGCTCACCACAGTATACTGAGCTTTTGATGAATAAATTGTATACAAAAGTGATTTGCCGATTGCCACTGGATCAATGGCCTGAGCCCTTGACGCGGGGATTCAAAAAAGCTAATCAAACTATTTATCTCCAAATGCAGGGGGTGGACGAATTCCATGTTACTGGTAACTTTAAGAACTGGGATTTTTGGTCGAGCCTTCCAAATATTAAAGTACCGGCTTTAGTGCTGGGCGGAATTTACGATGAAATGAATCCGGAAAGTATGAAAAAGGAGGGGAGGCTCTTGCCGAATAGTCGTACTTATCTTTGTCCGGAAGGAAGTCACATGGCGATGTATGACGATCAGCAACATTATTTTGGTGCCCTGCTCACATTTTTAAAAGATGTAGATAAGGGAACATATAAAGCGGACAGCAAAAATTAGCAAAGGCATTATATCAAAAGATAAGCTCTTTCTCTTTACATCTATAACTTTCATGCACCTTAATCTTATGAAAAAAGCCATTCTTAGCCTTAATATTGTTCCGGCTACAGCCTGTATGTTACTGATGGTCCAAGCCTACCTTGTTGCTCCTTTAACTCCAACATTGACAAAAGATTTCAATTCTGGCCTGATCAGTATGGCTGTTCCTGCATTTGCGATACCTTTTGCACTTGCCGCGCTAAGCATGGTTTTACTGAAGCCAAAAGTGAAGCTTAACCTATGGCTGATGATCTCGCTGGGAGCCCTATGTATCGGCACCTATTTGCTGAGTAAGGCAAGCTCTGCGCATGATTTTTTGTGGATAAGGGCATTAACAGGTTTGGGAACCGGAGTGATGCTACCTACAGCGCTATTGATGGCTATTCGGCCTCAGGGTAAAAAAAGATCGATGAACCATATGGTGCTGATCATTTTTGCCTTGGCATCGGGTATGACGTTTGGACCGAGTTTGGGAGGCTGGTTAAATGATTTAATTGGCTGGCGTGGTCTTTATCTGGGTATCGCCATGTTGACAGCATTGCTCCTGATCATCTCCTTTCTGAGCGATCGACAAGAACGAGGTAGAGGTATAGTCCCATACGAAATGAAGGCTGCGGGAAGGTCCAGATCAGACTGGAAGAGTAGGTATAGCTATAGTTTCATTTTTCTGACGGCTGTATTTCATTCGGGGGTGTTTATCTGGATCAGCTACTATTTTACAACGCAATACGGCTTGGATGAATTTTATATCGCAACCGACTTATTTATTTTTGGCCTGCCTGGATTTGTCGTCACCTTAGTCATGTACTTCTATCAGCTCAATAAACAGGTGATCCGCGTCCTTTACTTTTCACTTGGGCTAACAGTTGCCGGGCTCTTGCTTTTAATGTGGAATTTGCCGTTGTGGTTGGCCGAGTGTCTATTGGGCATCCTGTCGATAGGATTTGGTTGTAGTCAGCCTCTATTCATAGGCATACTCAAATTGCCCAGAGGGGATGTATCTCCGGTAGGTCCTATAGCAAAAGGCTCGGGCTTGCTGTTTGCAGGTTATGGTAGTGGGCCCTTGATCATGATGGCACTACTTAGTTTCAATTTGAAGGTGGCCATTGTTTTTCTTGTAGTATTGGTTTTGGCACTCGCTTATAGCTCCCGCCGTATATGGAAGGTTTGACATAAATTTGATCCTGCAGATAAAAAATGTTTGTTAATTTACTTTAAATATATTCATATGAAAACAGAACAGAAAGTTCCATTACCCCCCTTCACTTTGGAAACGGCACTACAAAAAGTTCAGCTGGCAGAAGATGCCTGGAACAGCCGTGACCCGGAGCGGGTTTGTATGGCCTATACTATCGATACCGAATGGCGCAACCGCTCTGAGTTTGTTAACGGCAGAGAAGAGGTGAAAGTTTTCTTGAGTAAAAAATGGCAAAAGGAACTGAGTTATAAGCTGAAGAAGGAACTTTGGAGCTTTAACGAAAACCGCATAGCGGTACGTTTCGAGTATGAGTGGCATGATGCAACAGGGCAGTGGTACAGAAGTTATGGAAATGAATTATGGGAGTTTGATGAAAACGGACTGATGCGTAAACGTTTTGCCAGCATTAACGATCTCGCCATTACGGAAAAGGATAGAAAATTATGACCTAAAATTCAAGCTATTGTATGAATTATGAACATATAGCCTTTACCGACGCGGTAAAAAAATTGCAGGAAAAACATGGTAGCCGTAGTGCCTATGCAAGGATGGAAAGTGGGAGCTACGAAGAGGGACTTACTGAAACCGAAATAGACTTTATCAGTAGTAGAGACAGCTTTTATATGGCAAGCATCAGTCAATCGGGCTATCCCTATATACAGCATCGGGGTGGACCCAAAGGTTTTATGAAAGTTCTGGATGAATTTACGCTTGGCATGGTAGATTTTAGCGGGAACCGGCAGTATATCTCTGTTGGTAATGCCGCAGATAATGTCAAAGTTTCGCTGATCATGATGGATTATCCGCAGAGGGCAAGACTTAAGCTATTTGCAGACATCAGGATTGTCCAGATTCAAGAAGAGCCTGAATTATTTGAACAGCTTGACCCGAGCGAATATAAACACAAAGCCGAACGCATGTTGCTCTTTTCACTAAAGGGTTATAACTGGAATTGCCCGCAACACATCACGCCACGATATACCCTAGGAGAAATTGAAGCTGCATTTGCGGAACGGAATGTTTATGTACAATCTTTGGAAGAAGAGGTAGGGCGGTTAAGGAATGGTGGCGACCAATAGCAGTTTAAGGTGTTAACTGTTCTGAGCATAGCGGCCAATTTCTAGCTAAGATTTCTTCCAGATAGTTGATCTCTGCCGCGTACGCTGTGGTTCTGCGCTTCCCAAAATAGAGGGTGTTTTCTACGGGAGGACTTGCTTCCCAGGCGAGCTTTATGGAATTGGCGGCGATCCCCTCACCGCAAAGGAAATCAGGTAAGAGGGCAAAACCCCTGCCGTTACTCAGGCACCGTAGGATTGAGCCCAGATCTGGCAGCACATACTTTGGCCTGAAGCTCGGCAATGTATCAAAGCTGGCGGTCCAGAATCGTTTGAGCGGTTCCATGTCTGACGCAGTAGTGTACCAAATTTCATTAGCGAGCCAGTTCATCAATGCCCGGCGATCCGGCAGCAGAAGTAACCTTTCGAATTCAAGGGTATCTGTCTTGCTGCCACAGATCAGGATCATGCGTTCCTTTGTGAATGCCTTATACTCGAGGTTATGCTGTGTTCCTTGCCGTGGGGTAAGAATAAGATCTAAAGTGCCGTTGTTTAATTCTTGTAACATTTGGGCATGGTCGCCAAACCTGGTGACCAGATTAAAGGGAAGATCGGAAATATGGGCTTCGAGGATGTACTGAAAGATCTCGATAGACATACCTATACTCACTGTTGGCTTTTCGGATTTTGATTTCCGGTGGAGATTATGCTCTGCTTCCTCGAGCTTGTTAATATGATCGATGATGAAGTTATACAGCATGGTCCCCCGCTCCGTTGCGATCATTTTTCGAGTATCCCGGTCGAATAGCCGATGACCGGCATAAGATTCCAGAGAGCTCAGATGAAGACTCACTCCCGGTTGAGAAATAAACAAGGCTTGTGCCGCCGCAGATAGAGTACCTGTCTCGTAAATGGCTTTAAAGGTCCTGAACCATTCTAAATTGATCATTGTTTTCGAGATTTGATGATTTAATTGAACAACGCATAGTCAAATACGTGCCATCATCATAAGAATCTGCAGTTTAGTGGTTTAATTATGTAAGATGTTGTTAATGAGATTATTGATGATAAGGGCGTTCCAGTAGAAGAGAGCGTCTTTCGGTTATCTCCATTTTTTTCGGAGGCTGTGGAGCGTAATCTCTAAAAAAATTGGAGTGGATATGCTCAGCAAAACTGCAAATACAACGCTGAATTGTTCTTAGGACTACATACCCGCTAGCCCGGCATAATCTTCTTTTTTAATACCCAATTTAGCTATCCGGGATTCCAATGTGGTAGGCTTGATTTTTAACAATTCTGCTGCACCGCTGTTTCCGCGAATCCGCCCTTCTGTTTTTTTGAGCACAGAAATTAAATAAGCCTTCTCCGTTTCCCGCTGCATATTTTTTACATCATCAAGGGTTTCTATGGCCGCCCTGTCCGACTCTACCGTGCTAACACCAGCGAGGTGCTGCTTCAACTGCAATTCAGAATTTCCACTATTGAGAATCACTGCACGTTCCAGCACGTTTTCCAGTTCGCGGATATTGCCCGGCCAATGATAAGCGAGCATAGCGTCTATCATGGATGCCGAGATACCATTGAAATCTTTTCGAAAACTGATGGAGAATTTCCTGGCAAAAAAGCTGATGAGATCCACAATATCACTTTTCCGTTCCCGTAATGGGGGCAGGGTTATCGGAAATACATTCAGTCGATAATATAGGTCAAGCCTGAAATTTCCATCTGCAACTTCTTTTTCGAGGTTACGATTGGTGGCGGCTACAATACGGATATCGACTTTTTTCGGGCTATTGCTTCCTACATAATTTATTTCCTTTTCCTGTAAAACACGCAATAACTTAACCTGCATATCCATAGGTAGTTCTCCTATCTCGTCCAGAAAAACGGTGCCCCCTTCCGCCTGTTCAAACTTGCCTTTTCTTTTCTCGGTAGCACCGGTAAAGGCCCCACGTTCGTGGCCAAATAATTCTGATTCTATAAGTGTGGCTGGTATTGCACCACAGTTGATTTCTATGAACGGGCCCTCGCTTCGTGAAGATAATTGATGGATGGCATGGGCAACTTTTTCTTTCCCGGTACCACTTTCGCCGAGTATCAAAACAGAGGTGTTATACGGCGCTACCTGGGTAGCTAAGTCCAGAGCGGCCAATAGGAGGGGGTGTTTCCCGATAATTCCTTTGAACTTGTGACCTTCAGCACCTTGGGCGGTCCGATGATCCTCAGCGAGTGACTTTTGGATGGGCGAGCCGGTTCCGGAAACCATTATGCTGTGGGTAACACGTGTTAAACTGCCTTTAATGAGCTTTAAAGTAGTGAGATGTTTCTGCGTGTAAATATTAGGCTCGCGGCTATGGAAGCTATATCTTACAGCCAAGCCTTCTTTGGTAACCAGGGAAAGTTGCAGCGATGATTTTATTTTAAAGCAGTCGCGCCATAATTGTTGTAAGGGACTAAATGCGCTATGCTTGTCGACTATCTCTTCCTCCGCCGAAAGTGCTGGCGCAGGATAGCTGGTCCGCAGTATTGCCGACAATGAACAGCTGCTCAAACCGCCAATGGTCATGAATTCCTTTTCACCAATGTACTGGTATTCGTCAAAGCCAATTCGTAAATAACCAGACTCCGTAAACTCGGTAAAATTTTGGGGACAGGTACCTGAAACAATAAGATCGAAAGGGATAAACATGCGTAATGACTGGGCAACTTTCAACAGTTTCTGTTGAGGATCTATGGCTTCATTGCTGATGTCTACCAAGTGTTTTTGCAACAATGTTTCCTGCTGTAACTTTGCCTTCAGTATATTTTTTTGCCTGTATGTGGCAATATCCAGAGTTACCAACAAGTCTTTTTCCCTGAATGGTTTGATCAAAAAACCGTATGGATCGGTTGCCTTGGCCTCTTCTAATACTTTCTGGCTTGAGTTTGCTGACAAGTAGATAAAGGCAATATGCATGTCGTTTAGCTTTCTTGCCAGATCGATGCCAGAGTCTTTCCCGTCCAGTTGAATATCCAGTAATACGAAATCCGGTTGCTGGGTTTGCAAAAGTTCCTCAGCTTCTTTGGCTGAAGATGCAATACCACTCACTGCATAGCCTGCCTGCATCAGCGTTAAGCGGAGGGCATTGGCTACAACGAATTCATCTTCAACGATTAGTATTTTTTTATTCATATGTTACAGCGATCGGAAAGGGAGCTAATGTTGATCAACGAAGATAACGAATTCGTGCGGAATAAAGAGCCAAGGGTTGTAGTTCTTCATAAAACTAATACCATTTACTAGCCATCTGCTATACAGGTTCTCTGTGCAGAAACTAATTTCAGTGCCGGAAAACAAACAAGAAAAATGATGAAAACAGCAGAAAGAAATAATGTGTTTTGCCTTCGTTATCAAAGGCTAATGATCGGAAATCTGGAAATCTTTTACAGAGAGGCGGGTGACCCGGAAAAACCGACCCTGTTACTGCTACATGGCTTCCCCTCCTCGTCACATATGTTCCGCAACCTTATTGATCAGCTCTCCGCCGATTACCATTTGATTGCGCCCGACTATCCCGGTTTTGGTTATAGCAGTTGTCCGGATCCTTCAGCATTTGATTACTCTTTTGACCATCTCGCAGAGATCATGGAGCAATTCATCGACGCCCTAAATCTTCGGCAGCTTAGTTTTTATATGCAGGATTATGGCGGGCCGGTGGGATTCCGTATCATCAGCAAAAGGCCGGAGTTGGTTAAGAGTCTGATTATCCAAAATGCGAATGTGTTTTTGGAAGGCCTCGGACCAGATGTACAAAAGATCGGGGCGCTTACAGCAGCGCAGGATTTTGCTGGTCTGGATGCAGCGATCGAGTATATGATGTCGCTTGAAGGGATCAGAGCGCAATATGTTTCCGGTACGAAACACCTTGAACGGATCAGTCCTGATAGTTATCATATGGATCATTTCTTTATGGAACAACCTGGCAGAAAAGGCATTCAGAAAATACTTTTTGCCAACTATGGCAGCAATTTCCCCAGGTATACAGAATGGCAGGCTTATCTCCGTGAACATCAGCCCCCGGTGCTGATCACCTGGGGTGAAAATGATACCATCTTTCACGGTTCAGGCGCTCTGGCTTATTTGAGAGAAGTACCAGAGGCCGAGCTGCATTTGTTTGATGGCAGCCATTTCCTGCTGGAAGAATATGGATTGGAAGTAGCAGCGCTGATTCTTTCTTTTTTACAACATCATGCCCCTTAGCAAGCTGATCGGATAACGGGCTGTAGAAGGTGTATATGTTGTTAATTTGCTATATATCAAATAACTAATAGTAAGTATAACTATCATAATATACCAGATTATTACAGGTCCTCTATTTTTGATTAACGCCTGAGATGAACTTATCAGGCATAAACCTATCCAATCATTTAATCATAATATTATGAAAAATCAGACCAGTTATCATTTTATCGACATCAAGGGTGTCAACATTTTTTATCGGGAAGCAGGACCGAAAGATGCACCGACGCTTGTATTGTTGCATGGTTATCCGGCTTCGTCCTTTATGTTCAGAAATCTGATTGATGAGCTCTCAGATAAATACCATTTGATTGCGGCCGACTATCCGGGTTATGGTCGCAGCGAGCAGCCTCCAATCGCCGAGTTTAACTATACATTTGACAACTATGCCTCTATCATTGAGGAGCTGTTAAGTAAACTGAATATTTCCAGGTACAGTCTTTACCTGATGGACTATGGTGCCCCGGTGGGCTGGCGCATCGCAGCGAAACATCCGGAAAGAATAGACACGCTGATCGTGCAAAATGGTTGCGCTTATGAGGAAGGGTTGCAGACTTTCTGGGATCCGATTAAAGCCTACTGGAAAGATAAAAACGATAAGGAAGCGGAGGATACTTTAAGGACTTTTCACAATCCTGATGGCCTGAAATGGCAATATACGCATGGCGTAGCTGAGACTTCGGTGGTGAGTCCAGACAATTGGGAAATGGATCTACGCCACCTGGAAAGACCTGAAAATGACAGGATCCAGCTGGATATGTTCTACGACTATGGTACAAATCCCCCAAAATATCCGCAGTGGCAAGCGTATTTTAGAACGCATAATCCTGAAATGCTGATCGTTTATGGTAAAAACGACTATATCTTCCCGGTAGGTGGTGCTGAGGCTTATAAGAAGGACGTCAAAAACCTGGAATACCACCTGTTTGATGCCGGTCACTTTGCCCTGGAGAGCCATGGTGATGAGATCGCTGCTACCATCAAAGATTTTCTGGACCGTAAGGTGAAGCAGAAACAGCTTGCCGACGAAACATCTGCTTAAAGTTATCTCCCGCCAGGAGCGGGAGCTTTCTTTTTTATTGCAATTGCAGCGCAATCACACAACCTTAACTTCTATGATTTAAGAGCATGATTTCTAGGTAGAATATAGGCTTCAGCAGTCTAAGATCTCTTCCTGAATGGCATTAACTTTAACAGGGAATTTTATCCTGATTGTCAGTCCGGGAGGTGTTATCACTGTAAATGTACCTTTAAGCTGTGCCGTCAAACCTTTTAGAAGTGTGAGTCCGAGTGTATTGGTATTTGCGATATCAAAAGCTTCCGGTAATCCCACACCATCGTCGCCAATCTGCATTTCAATCGAGTTCCCAATTTGTTTAACCGAAAGGGATATTAACCCACTTTGATGACTAGGGAATGCATATTTCAACGCATTGGTCACCGTTTCATTCAAAATTATACCTATAGGTATTGCCTGAGAAACGTCAATAATGATATCTTGAATATCGCATTTTATCACAATGGGATTATTGCTCTGATTTAGTGAGTCATTCAAAGAACTGATCAGTTCCTTAAAGTATGAAGCGAGCTTGATCTCTGTCATGTGTTCGGTTTGGTAAAGCTGATCATGGATCAACGCAATCGACTGTACCCGGTTCTGACTTTCCAGAATAGCCTGCTGCGCCCCTTCATTAGACATATAAATGGATTGTGAATGCAGTAGGTTCATCACAATCTGGAGGTTATTTTTAACCCGGTGATTCACCTCTTTAAGTAGCAGGTCCTTTTCTACCAATAACTTATCTTTATCTTCCAGCAGCTGATTTTTATCTCTCACCAGATGTTGAAGGGCATTGTTTTTCAGATCAATCTGGGATTTTTGTCGTTTCAGTAATGCATTGCTGCGTTGCTTCAATCTATAGCGGCTGTAAATTAAACCAGTGATTATTAGTAACATGATACAACCGAAAATAGCTACCTTCTGAATAAGCTGGTAGCGATTCAGTTTGTTTTCTCGTTTCTGCGCTTCCCGGTTAAGCAGCTCTATATGTCTGTTTTTTCCCTCTGTTTCATTTTCAATATGCAGTAGTGAGATCTGGTAGGCTTTCGCGATGTTGTCTACAGAATCTTTCATCCGTTGTGATCTGAGATAATGATCAATGGCCGACCTAAGATTTCCTTTCAGCGAATCCAGCTTGTAATACCTACTCTCGGCGATTCTGATACCTGCAACATACTGTTGCTGACCTACCTTTGCGGCATGTAAATCTGCATATTGATAAGCCAGCTTCACCTGCCTGGTTTCCAGGTAATAAGCCGCGAGGGCATTGTAGGCATCAGTAATAACGGTCTCGTTATGTGCCGGAATTTTAAGCAGTAAACCCTTAACTTCGGCTGCGTAAATTGCTGCCGAAGCAAAGTGTTTTACATAGGTGAGGTTGCTCAAAAAATCGACGCTGACGGTAAGTTCATCCAGATCGCCATGCGCATGATTTTTTATTTCCTTCAGCAGGCCTTGGGCTTTGGCAATCTTGTTGGTATGGCTATATTCCATTGCCAGTGCCGAAGCCACTGTATTAATATATTCACGGTTATTGTAGCGCCTGGCAATTCTCAAGGCCTCCATGGAGTAGGGAATTGCCCGTTCAAAATCCTGCATTTTGATGTAAGTCGACGCAATGGAATGGTGAATACTGCAAAGCTGCAGGGTAGTGTCTTTAACTTCCCTGGCAGTTTTAAGGGCCAGTAAATTATATTTTAATGCGTTCGGGTAATCACTCAACGTAGTGGATGTCCTTCCTATTTGCCAGTAAATACCTTCGATAGTTCTGCGGCTTATCCCTTTTCCCAGGTTTAATGCTTCAAACAGCGATTTAAGGGCCTCGGAGTTCCTCCCTGAAAGGAACAACAACTCACCATTTGAAGTCAGCATAAAAGCCAGCCAGTTTAGATTACGGTTTTTCCTGAATATGGCTATGGCCTTGTTGTTAAATTTTATCCGGTTGCTCAATCCAACGGGTGTCGAAACTTGGTAAGCCTGTGCGATTTGAAGATAGGATCGTCCCTCCCCATCACTATTTTTGTGCTGTTGAGAAAAAGTGAGGGCTTGTTGGGCAATCATTAAACTCTTCTCAAAGTTTTTCTGATGATTGGCAATCTCGGCATTAAGCAGAATGGAATTAATGATTCCAAAAGGATAGTTTAGTTTTTTGCTGAGGGCAGCAGATTGACTGGCGAGAGATATTGACGAGTCAATATCTTTTTTCCCTTTGCCGGGTTTCAGCAACATTAAATGTCCGAGTGCAAGTTGAATCTGAACTTTATTGGTGTCGTCTGCAGCATTTAGCAATTGTTGCCTTAAGACTGGCATAGGTAATTCATCCCGACTGCTGGTTTGCGCCAGTGTCAGCATAGCAAAATGGAGCAAGAAAATACACAAAAGTGTGATTCTCATTAATCGTTTGTAATTTAGGTTCAAAATTCACTTCTCTAATATAATATAAAAGAAACAATTTGATAAATTATAAACATACACATGGAATTTAATTGCCTTTTTCTATTTGCTGCAAGTCTCTGCTGTTCGTTCCATCGAATTTATGTTTGCTGAATTCTTTCGTGTCCAGCGGAAGCAGATGGAATTCTTTAAGTTCTGCAATTTCTATGGATAATTCTTTTGCTTGAACGCCAACAACATGTCCACCCAAATTTCTTTTCCGGGAGAGGAAATGAAAATGTAGTCCCACAATATTTATTCCTGATAAATAGCCCGGTATGTAAAATCCGACCATGTCGCCCTTTACGTTTTTCCATTCGAAAAAACGTTGCTGATCGAGTAAATGCGCAAGAGGCTTGAAGGGCTTTTCGCGAACTGCAGGGAATGCCCGGGTGCGTATGTTTGAAAAGGTGCCTCTGATGCGTATGGCATAGATGGCATTTGGATGAGGCAAAAGCGTTTCAATCCGGGTGAACAGGTCGTTCAGATTTTGCACGTTTGATAAGGACATTATGGTGTCTGCCCTGAAAGTAGTCACAAAGGCAAAAGGAGTCATGAGTCCTTGCGGCGCGGGGATGATTTTTCCCTGCGCATTACTCTGGTATGCCTTTCCGTCAACTATTGTTAATTCTCCATCGATGTTATTTGGTGCCCCAATACCAAAATCTCCCTGTTGCCTGAGCTGATCAACTGCTAATTCTCCTTCGTAGAGTCCTTCAATAAAAGCATTTGCAACACCATATTGATATAGTTGTGCTGTAGCAGGTTTCATAGCTTTTGGTATGTACAAACTTTGTTGGAAGTTTTTGAATTCTGGAGCTGATTGCGCTAAACCTTCAGTGGTATGCGTAGTGATTAAGAGCGCAATTATCAACAAGCAGTTTTTCATCCGGCAAAGATAGCGGCAATGGTGCTTCCCAAAATGGAGGATAGTTATAATAGTTATCAATTAACTAATAGCCGAATCTATGTATTCCGCGATAGATTGCGTTGCATTTCTGCTCAATTCAATACTTAACATATGAAAAAGATCGCCATTTATGGTTTTGGCCGCATCGGCCGACAATTATTAAGGATAGCACTGGACAAAGGTCTATTTGTTCCTCAGGCTGTGGCTGATATAAAAGACCTGAAAACCCTAGCCGCTTTATTTTCAGTCGACACCAACTATGGGCGATGGCAAGGCAGCGTTGCAATAGCGACCTCCACCTTTATTTTAAATGGAAATGAGATTTCATTTGTGGATTCGTCGAAAGCTGTACCTGATTGGGGCAAACTGGGCGTGGAGCTAGTGGTAGATTGCTCAGGTAGGGCAACAAAGAGGGAGGGAGCACAGGTCCATCTTGATCGGGGAGCCAGCTATGTTTTGGTAAGCGCACCAAGTAAATCACTCGCCGATTGCGATGCTGTTCTTTTGAAGGGAATTAACCTGGAACAGTTCGACCCCACCGCACACCATATTATCAGTATGGGAAGTTGCACAACTAATGCATTAGCGGTAGCTATCAAAGTAATTAAAGAGGCATTTGGTATAGAATATGGCCTATTTTCTACAGTGCATTCCTATACCAACTCGCAGTCGCTTACCGACCAGCCGATGCCGGATTTGCGGGACTCATGGGCCGCGGCAGAAAATATTATTCCGTCTTCATCAGGAGCCGCAAAGGCATTACAGTTTATCTGGAGCGATTTGAAGGTTACAGGTAAAGCTTACCGCGTGCCAACCAGAACAGGCAGCATCGCAGAGTTAAACCTGATCACCACGAGATCCTGTACAGTAGAAGAGGTAAATGATGCTTTTCGGAAAGCTGCAGCGGGACAGCAACTGGCCGGCGTTATCGATGTGTTAGAAGACCAATGGACATCTGCCAGGATAGTCGCCGACCCACATTCATCGATCATCGACCTGAACCTTACGGCCAAACAAGGTGATCTCTTGTCTATTGCTACCTGGTATGATAATGAATGGGGTTTCAGTAACCGTCTGGCAGAAGTGGCGCTATACATTGCTTCGAGGATCTAAAATTAGTTTAAAACTCTCCGGTGAACTGTGCCATAGAGCATAGATCATTGGTGACACAACGGATATAACTGGTGGCTTAGCCGCCAGTTATTTTTCCTAATGCCATAATCTGCTTCAGGTGTTTTTTCAGCAAAGGCAAGTGCTTCTTTGCAAAAGCTTTAACCTCAGGGTCTGATGATCCGGTGCCATCTTCAAATAAGTCTATGGCTGTTTTCTGATTGCCTATCATTAGGGTAATATAATCCTGATTAAACTCTTCAGCAGAAGCAGTAGTTAATGATTGTATTCCCGCAGGTTTAGTTGAGGCCAGGCTATCCTCCAGGTTAATGCCTTTCGCTGTAGCCAAAGCTTTAAGCTCAACATTGGCGGCACCATGATCTTTTACCACCATAGCCGCATATTCTTTTACCGCATCGCTTTGTGCGTTTTTAACTGCCAACTCACTCAGTTCTACTTCAGCCATTCCACTCAAGGCCGCCTGTTGTATAAATTGAAGTGCCTCATTTGATCGTTTATCGGCTTTGTTTGCACCTGCAGGAGCTGAAGATCCCGTTGTAGGTTGACCTGTTGTAGCCGAAGTGCTCGATACTGAACCTGTTGTGGTACCAGTTGCAGGAGTAATTTCAGTTGCGCCTGTACCTGAATTGTTCACTGTTACTCCACCGCCACTGCTGTTACGGCCGGATGATACATTGGTTGCATCTCCTGATGCGGGGGCAACCGTCCCTGAAGGACCGGTAGCAGAATGACCTTCAGTGGTAGCCCTGCTACTGGAACAGGCTTCAAATGTTATAGCGGCAATTGCGAGAATTAAAAAGTTCGATAAGTTTTTCATAATAGTTGTGGTTTGATGCAGATGATCTGGTCATCTGGAAGATGAACTTCAATGATCACACCAAACATTGTTATTTAGCGAAGAATAATAAAAATTATGAAATGAGCAGTCTTACCGGGGCTTACTAAGCCCCGGTAACTTGTTTAATAACGCGCAGCCAGTTTAGGCCAAGAATTTTCTTGATACGCTGATCACTGTAACCTATCTTTTGCATAGCGATTGTGATTTGCGGATAATCGCTGATATCTTTGATTTCATGCGGTAATTCCGGACCGCCATCCAAATCTGAGCCCAGCGCCATATGGTCTTCGCCAACCAGTTGCACGCCATAGTCAATTACTTTTACCAGCTGGTCTACGTGCATCCAGTATTCTTCTGGAATTGTTCCCCTGAAATTCAGTGGGACCTCTTTGGCTAATTCTTTATCTACCTCTTCGATGGTCTGGGTATGAGGCTTTGGCACCAGGGAGGCAGGCACTGTTCCCTTTGGAACGGTTTTTTTAACCATTGATGCTGGTTTTTGCCACTCCCAATATTTCGGATTATTGAATAGACTTCCGAAATGTATTCCGATCACACCACCTTTAGCTGCAATGGCTTTTGCCGCCTCGTCGCTGATACAGCGAGGGTGATTAACGATGTTATAAAAACCTCCATGGCTGTAGATTACTGGATGTTTACTGGCTTCAACGCTTTGTAGTATGGCGTCGTTAGATGCATGGGCTACATTGATGACCATTCCCAGGGTATTCATCTCGGCAATGATTTTCTTTCCAAGATCATTGATACCTCCCCAATAACTGATGTCATTGCTGGTGTCAATAAAAGCGTTGGTAGCATTATGTGCAGTAAGTTGCATAGACCGCAAGCCCAGTTTGTAGAGGGCACGGAGTAAATCAATATCGCCTTCAAGGTCATAACCCCCTTCCAGATCAAGGAAAGCCGCTATTTTACCTTTTTTATTGATGCGCTGTATATCAGCAGCATTGAAGGCCAGTTCAATCACATCGTGGTTTTTTTTGATCTGGTCCAAAGCAAGATTGATTACCCTGAAGGTATTTTTGGTTTCAAACCTGCCGGGATAATAATGTTCTGGTGTATAAACCGAAAAGAACATAGCATTCACACCGCCTTCTTTTGCACGGGGCAGATCTACGTTTCCATCTGTGTAACGCTGACCGATATCAGTTTTCATCAGCAACTCGCGGGTCATCACATGGATATGTCCGTCCATCACAAATGAGTCGCGGTGCAGTGTGGGCATTGGTTTATCTGGTGTAGCTGATGGAATGTTTTTCTCGCCAATAGTAGCAGCAGTAAGGGATGCTGCGGGAAATAGCGTCCCGGCTAGCGGCAGTATGGTCAGGCTCTTAATCAGGTCTCTTCGTTTCATTGTATGGTTTTGTTGGTTGATCGGTTGAATGGTCTGCTCTCTTTTAAGTATCAAAACCTCTAATATATGGCGTATTTGGTGGTCTTTGCCCTTTGCTAAACTGTGCGCCACGCGCGGAGCGATAAGTCATGTTCATAAATGGTGTTTCTATACGGCGGCCAACTGCAGCATATTTTCCATTTTCCCAATTCGAATCCATGTTATAAGCCACAATTCCTGTAGAAAGCAATAGTCTCTCTGCGTTGAATGGTTCTTTCCTGGTCACCATCATCTCGGTAATCCAATGAGGTTGAGCATTGGAGGCATGATATTGGGCAAAGGGTCCGGGCCAGCCAACTATAGAAATGATTGTCGGTTCTACTTGTTTTTCAATTTCTGCGGCGTAAGTCCAGCCTACGCCCTCGCCAGAATATACCGCCGCTTTTGTACCATCATTGTATTCTACGATACAAACATTAGGTGATTTATGTTCCTGAAAGTGTCCGGGTTTAAGGTCGAACTTTTTCCTTAAGGATTCCAGCAGGTCAGCAGCCCAGGGATTACGTTTTGTCCAGGCCCAGGTTTCCGGTCCATGGATACACTGAACAGATTTTACGCCAGTTTCTCCGCCCTTGCGACGTTCTACGAATGCCTGCAGCAAATCTACACAGTGAAATAAGGCACCCTCGTCTGCGGTGTCGCCAACCACTATTGATGATTTTAATGGCGTGTCAATTGCCAGTTCTATCTCAGGTTTGCGGAAATAGGTAGGTATAGATGAACCTCCGGTGAGCGGGAATTTTAATTCTCTTGACTTGTCGAACATCCACTTGGCCTCATCCCAGCTGTAGGATAGGTGTTTATCATTGAAAATAGGCACCGCGCGTTTACTTTTTTCGAAAACACTAATTACTTGTTGGTAGATCCACCAGCGTGGAAGCATCCACTGACCTTTGAGATTTACGGGATATTCGCCATGTTCGGCAACAATCACAACGCCATCTACTGCGAGGTCTTTACCGCCAAGGGTAACAGCTTCGCCAACGGTATTAAATATCGGGATGTTTTTCGCCTTGCCTATTTTTCTACCCAGTCCGCTTTCAGGAAGCTGATGGATATATATGGCTACCACTTCCACGCGCGATTCGGTATGCGCACCTTCCCACCAGTAGCCGTCGAGCAGCTTGGTGATGATCCAGTCGGCATGAGACCTCGGTGCCCCCCAATAGCTCACGAGGCAGGCAATTTTTGGTCGCTTTTGAAGGGGTTGCGCGGTAGCAGAAGAGGAAATTCCGGTCATTGCGGTTAAACCCGCTATGCCGGTGATGCTTAACATTTCACGCCTGCTTAAGGTTGGGTTTATATGCATCATCCGGTTAATTGATAATGAATCCTGATCGGAGCCTATGGTTGTATCGTTGTCTTTCGCCATAAATTGTATAATCGTAGATAAGAAAAAGCAAATAAGCTTGTTGTGCCAGCTAAATCTAGACAATTTATATCGCAAATAAACACTGTGGAGCAAATACAAGGGCGATTAATTGATTGATAATTAAAGCATGCGAATTATTCGGGTTTTACTGCGGACATGAGCAGCTATTAGCGCAAATTCAGATTTCGCGTCTCGGAATTTATCCAACCTAGATAATGATGTAATAAAAAAACTAAACTGCGGGACGAAATTTCTTATCATTGCAAGCCTTATAGTCAATAAGGCGCTGACCTGAATTTATAAAACCTTTAAAAGAGCTGCTAAACTCTTAAAATTTACATTAATGAAAAAGCTATTTACGTGTATAACTATGCTGATGCTGGGCCTCGAACCTACTTTTGCCCAAAGCCCCCAGACCTCACAAGCCCTTATTAACCCGGGATCTGGAAGACTGGTTACCATGCCAACTATTTTCCCTACACCGGTATCGGTAAAGCTGGGAAAAGGATCAGTTGTATTGGGTAATTCGGTTGCTCTGATGGTTTCTGCCGGTACTGATCCAGATCTGGTAACAAAACTCCGGGAGATATTGACATCGAGCGGTGTGAGTAAAATTACCACCGTTCGTCAACTGCCTTCCGTATTAAACATTCCACATATTATACTCGGTACCGGTGATGCGAAATCGGTTCGCACAGCACTTGCACGCAGCGGTGCCAAAGTAGATAGCCTTCCTGAGGGTTATACTATTGCCAGCCTTTCTGAGGGACAGGGAGGATTGATCACTCTGGCTGGTCACGATGCTGATGGGTTGTTTTATGCCCTGGAGACTTTCAGCCAATTGGCGAGCAAACCAGTTATCCCGGCGCTTGTAATTCAGGATCATCCGGCAACGCCGATCCGTGGAACAGTTGAAGGCTTCTATGGGGCGCCATGGTCTACACTGAACCGCATTAAACATATTGATTTTCTGGCTACCGTTAAAGCCAATACTTATATCTATAGTCCAAAAGATGATCCTTATGCCAGGGATCGCTGGCGCGAGGCTTATCCAGCGGCTACTCTGAAGGAGCTGGCTACACTGGTAACAAGGGCACAGCGTAACCATGTGAACTTTGTGTATGCAATATCACCTGGTCCAACGGTTTGTTTTTCTGATCCAGCGGATCGCAAGATTCTGGAGAAAAAGTTCGAAGCACTTCGCTCTATTGGTGTGCATAGCTTTTATGTGGCGCTCGACGATATTGAATATACCAAATGGAACTGCGAAAAGGATAAGGAAGCTTTCGGCCCACCGAGTGCCGAGGCGGCAGGTGTTGCACAGGCAACATTCCTTAACGCTGTGCAGGCAGGTATCAATGCGGTTGATCCTAAAGCCCCTGCTTTAATTATGGTTCCAACGGAATATTATGATGCAAAAGAAACGCCTTATAAAGCAGCGTTACGCAAAAATCTTAATCCCAAAATTGTAGTGCAGTGGACCGGAACAGATGTTGTTCCCCCGGCAATTACTATCAATGATGCCCGTGCGGCAACGAAAGCATTTGGTCGCAAGACGCTGCTGTGGGACAATTACCCGGTAAATGATTATTCTGAATCGGCTGGACGTTTACTACTGGCGCCATATACACGTCGCCAGGGAGGGATAACGGGCGAATTGACCGGTATTTTGTCTAACCCAATGAACCAGGAGGCCGCAAGTCGCCCGGCGGTAACTTGTGTGGCAGCTTTCGGTTGGAACGATAAAGCTTATGATGCGGCACGCACCTGGTATTTTTCTGCTCGGGAGCTTGCAGGTGGAGATGAGCGCGCAACTGCAGCTTTGTTAACCTTTTTTGATACCCAGCATTTGGCACCAACATTTGGCAGCCAGGCTTGGCAGGAGCAGTCCCCGAGCCTGAAAGCAAAGCTTGATAAAGTCCGGGAAGCTATTGCGGGAGGGAATGATGCTACCAGAAACCTTGCCTTAACTAAATTGATGCATGAGGCCGATGAATTTGCTGCTGCGCCTGATATTATCCGTTCCGGAACCATTGATACTGCTTTTGCACAGGAATCCCGCCCTTGGCTTGATGCTATGCAGCAATGGGGAAGAGCACTTCAGCTTACTGCTGCAGGACTGGATGCTGCCAATCGCGGCAACTTTGTAGCTGCGAAACGTTATTATGCCAATGCAAAACGTCTGGCAACAGAAGCTACTGCAATTCAGAGTATTCCAGGGGCTACCCGTTTTGCTGGCCCGATTAAGATTGCTGATGGTGTGCTGGATACTTTTATTGCTGATGCTCCTCAGCTGATTTCATTTGAAGCAGCATATACTGCTCCTTAAGTTTTAATAGCCAGCCAGGGAAGCATTGCTGGCTTTAATATGTACTCATAAAAGAAGCGTCCGGGGCATGGTACCGGACGCTTTTTTTTATGCAGGTCTGGCGTCATTAAGCATCTGGAAGCAGTATATGCGCAATAATTGATATATTTGAGCAAGCAGCAGAACCTGAATTGGTTTGTGCAACTGGGAAAAGGAAAGAAGAGCATCGTTAGGTACTGATATCTTTTTCTCAAATATTATTAAAGCATTACCTAGCAATACGAATATGGAATATAGCTTTCAACAAGCTACACAAGAACAGCAAGAACAAATCTGGCAAATTTTGAGCGATGCGATAGCACGCAGAAAAGAGGATGGAAGTGAGCAATGGCAGGATGGTTACCCGAATCCGGAAGTGGTTGCAAGAGATATTTACAATGGAACTGGTTATGTGATTATGCATAACACGGAGGTTGCCGCTTATTGCGCGGTCTTGAAAAATGATGAGCCGGAGTATGCGAATATTAAGGGGAACTGGCTTACGAATACAGACTTTTTAGTGTTTCACAGAGTTGCAGTTTCTGAGCAATTCCTCGGTCGCGGTCTGTCAAAACTGATGCTGAAGTTTATAGAGGAACTTGCCCTTGAGCAGGATATCTACAGCATTAAAGCCGATACTAATTTTGACAATGCCGCCATGATGGCAATTTTCGAAAAGACAGGATACCAGTATTGTGGTGAAGTTTCTTTTCGTGGTAGCGCAAGACGTGCCTATGAGAAGGTGCTTGACAAAGGATGAAAGTTATAACGTAGCATTGAAAAGCTGTCTGTCAATTAAATGATTTCCTGTATTCCAGTGGCGAAAGGTCAGTCTTGGTTTTAAACAGTTTGCTAAAGGATTGAGAATGCTCAAAACCTAATGCATAGGCCACCTCACTCACAGACAAACGCGTGGTGGACAGTTTCTCTTTTGCTTTTTCTATAAGCTTTGCATGAATGTGCTGTTGTGCATTCTGACCGGTAAGATTACGCAACATGTCACTCAGGTAACTTGGAGTAAGGTTAAGCTGCTCTGCAAGAAACTGTACGGAAGGGAGACCTTCGCTCAATGATCGCTCATTGTCAAAATATTCTTCAATGATCTCCTCCATACGCTGCAACAAATCATTGTTAATGGCTTTTCGGGTGATGAATTGACGTTTATAAAAACGGTTTGCATAGTTGAACAACAAGTCGAGCTGCGAGATGATGACATCCTGACTAAAATCATCTGTTCTGCTGTCGAGCTCGTTTTCCATAAAGCTGAAGATCGATAATATTGTGTCTTTTTCCTGTGTTGACAAGTGTAGTGTTTCGTTTGCAGCATAGGAGAAAAAGCCATATTGCTTAATCTTTTTCATCAATGGATAGCCTAGCAAAAAATCGGGATGAATAAGCAGGGTATAATCGGAACAGAGATGCGTATCGTTATCTTCATTGCCAATAATTTGTCCGGGAGAGGCAAATAACAACCCGCCCTCGCCAAAATCATAATAACTTTGCCCATATTTTATTCTTCCGTCAAGCCTTGTCTTGTAAGAAATTTTATAAAAACTGAGCACATGCTGATGTGGTTGCTGATGACCTTCGGGGCGGTTTCCGTTTTTGCTGTTCAACAGACTGATCAGGGGATGTTTTGGCTGGGGCAAACCGAATGTACCGTGAGCTTCGGAAAGTGATGCGAATTTTTGAGGGGCCCTGACGTCTTTTTTCATAACTAAAGATAATAAAATGGTGACCGAATGATAAGCCGGTCACCATTGATTTTAATGTTTTAACCTTGCGCTGACTTAGACACATCGTCCCAGGCTTCCCAAAGAGCAATTCGCTCTGCATAGGCTTCACGTACCGTGGATAAGTTGTGACTGCCAAGGTGGAAACGTAAAGGTGGATTGTCTGAATCTACCACCTTAAATACAGCTTGTGCGGTAGCGTTTGGATCGCCACGTTCCATTGACTTGAGGCTTTCTACAAATTGCCCTTTGAATTCATCATAGATATCCATTCCTGCGGCGAATTTCAGTGAATCCTGACTGCCAAACTCGGTAGCATATGCGCCAGGTTCAATGATGGTGACCTTAATGCCAAAGGCTTTGATTTCGGCAGCAAGACTTTCATGGATGGCTTCAAAGGCCCATTTGGACGAACAGTAATATCCTATTACCGGCAAGGTAATGTGGCCTACGTTACTCGAAGTTCCCAGGATATGACCGTATCCCTGTTTACGCAGCAATGGTAATGCAGCTTGTATTACGGCCAGGGGACCATGAACATTCGTTTCATAAAGTGCGCGAACATCAGCGGCGCTTCCCTCTTCAATGGTACCCACCAATGAATAACCTGCATTATTAAGTACGATATCCAGACTTCCAAAATGAGCATGTGCCTGTGCTACTACTGCTTTTACCTGATCATGGTCTGTAACGTCCAATGCCAGCGTAAGCACTTGTTCGCCATATTTTTCCCGTAAGTCGGCTATACTGCTCAGCTGACGGGCAGTTGCGGCAACTCTGTCGCCACGTTCCAATGCTGCTTCAGTCCACACACGTCCAAATCCGCGCGAAGCGCCAGTGATGAACCATATTTTTGATTTTTCTTGTTGTTGTTCCATATCTTTTGTTCTGATTGATGATGATACAAAGGTTAACAAGCGAGAAGGTACTTTTGTAGTCTAATTGCGGACTTTTGTAGCCTAAATAAAGAATTGCTGTAAAACAAAGCCTGAAGCCATGTCCGGAGCTGACATACGGGTTTCATTTTTATGATCTTCCAGCAGCTTTATGGCCACATTAGCTATGATTAAGTTTTAAATTATCGAAAACTATCGCTGATTTAAATGGTTAAACGGGCATTACCTATCGAAAAACATTATACCTATGGAAGAAGAGAACAAAATGAGCCGCCGAAAAGCACTCGGCGGTATGGGGCTCGGCCTCGCAGCTATGGCGGCGGCGCCCGTATTAAATGCATCTGCAAGTCCTTCTGCAAATGCTTTCACGGTGGCGGGCATGGAAGATCCGGCCACAAAGTATGTTAGACCGCCATTCAAAGAGCAAACGCAGCCATGGCCGGGACTGGCGGGAAAAATGGATCCAAAACCGGATCATGGAGAAACGTCTTACAAGGGCTCTGGCCGATTGGCAGGTAGGAAGGCATTGATCACTGGCGGTGATTCTGGAATGGGACGTGCCGCAGCAATTGCCTATGCCCGTGAAGGTGCTGATGTTGCCATCAATTACCTCCCTCATGAAGAGCCCGATGCACAGGAAGTTGTGGCATTGATTAAAAAGGCCGGACGAAAAGCAGTGGCAATTCCAGGAGACCTTAGAGATGAGGGATTTTGTAAAAAGATGGTCGATGATGCCGTTAAGGGCCTTGGAGGCTTGGATATTTTGGTCAACAATGCAGCGAGACAGCAAACCCATAAATCAATTATGGACATCAGCACTGAGCAGTTCGACTGGACAATGAAAACGAATATCTATGCGCCTTTCTGGACTATTAAAGCTGCATTGCCCTATTTAAAACCTGGTTCTGTGATTATTGGTACAACCTCCGTGCAAGCAACAGATCCTTCAGAAGATTTGTATGATTATGCACAGACCAAAGCCGCAACCACCAATTATTTGCGTTCCCTTGCCAAACAGCTGGCACCTAAAGGAATTCGCGTTAATGGTGTGGCGCCCGGACCAATCTGGACACCCCTGCAGGTTAGCGGAGGAGCAACAATGGAGAAATTGGTGAAGTTTGGTGGGGAGACGCCAATGGGCAGACCTGGTCAGCCCGCAGAGCTCGCATCCATCTACGTGCAGCTTGCCGCGAGTGACGCTAGTTACTCAACCGGACAAATTTATGGTGCTGCCGGGGGCAGCGGACAACCCTAAAGATCAAGAAATCTTTGATCTGAAAAAGCACGACTGAACAAAGAAGCAGGACTGAACAAAGAAGCAGGACTGAACAAAGGAGCTTGGGCTGGAAGAAGAAAGACGACAGAAAGAATAAAGATGACCGTGTGAGTGAAATGTAAAACCAAACTAAAGCATGTTCCGGTAATAAAAACCGCAACATGCTTTACCACCAAATTATGATCGTTAACTATACCGAAGAAGGCTGGGAGGTTATCACTCAGCGTTGCCACGGACTGCTGGCAGCTCAGATTTGTGTGCAATGGAAAACGAAAGAACGACCGAAACGCTGGTTGGAAACTCTGGCTGCTGTTGCAGAACACGACGACGTATATAATGAGTTTGAGAATGATGATCTGCTGAACGATGCCGGAGGACCTGTCAATTTTAAGCAGAGCACCTTCCAGCAGGATAAATGTGAGCGGCTGATCAACATGGCCATTACCAGGAGTGCCTACATCACTTTACTGATTGCCAGTCATATTCACTTTGTACACGGCAACGATCCCGCCGGCAAAAGCTTTTTTGCAGCACTTAAAAAGCGGGAAAAAGGCTGGTACAAAGTATCAGGTATACAGCCCGACGAAGTTCGCAACGCTTATACGCTGCTTCAATTTTGTGATGCCTTTTCCCTATTGTTATGTCAGAATTTGGTGCAGCCGGATCAACGCAAAATAGAAATAAGTGAAGGCCCCGGGCATATTAGCTATGATCTGTACACCGGAGAAAACGGAGAACTCCATGTATATCCCTGGCCTTTCGAAGCGGAAAGCTTCATCATCATCTATGAATCAAGACAACTCACAGCGCTTACGTTCCCAGATTCCGTCACCTTTCAGCATGCACTGGCCGGGGCTGCGGTACGGCAGCACGAGTTAGTGCTGATGAAGGATCATGGCAGATGAATTGACTGATAAGTAATTAATAATTATAAGATAAATACTCGTTTTTGCTATAATTCAAAATCCTATTTATATTTTGCAAACTCAATAATAAAATAGATATGGCTTCAGGTTTTTTTGCGATTTTAGATGATATTGCTGCTTTGATGGACGACGTTGGTGTGGCAGCTAAAATAGCAACCAGAAAAACTGCCGGGATATTAGGAGACGACCTGGCCGTAAATGCAGAGAAAGCCACAGGATTTCTGTCTTCGCGTGAAATCCCTGTTCTCTGGGCCATTACTAAAGGTTCTCTGCTCAATAAATTAATCATCGTCCCTATCGCCCTGCTGCTAAATGCTTTTTTTCCGGTGGCCATAAAATTCATCCTGATTTTAGGTGGGTTTTACCTGGCTTTTGAAGGTGTGGAAAAGATTGTCGAATTCCTTTTTCACCGCAAAAAGGAGGGACATGAAGTGATCGCAGAAAAGCAGGAGGACGACAGTGAAGCCGAGAAGGCAAAGGTGAAGTCTGCGGTAACGACCGATTTCATCCTCTCTGTGGAGATCGTTATCATCGCACTTGGAACGGTACTCGAAGAGAGCCTGGCTATTCAGATTCTTACGGTTTCAGTGGTGGCATTATTAGCAACGATTGGTGTTTACGGTATAGTGGCCCTCATTGTGAGAATGGACGATACGGGTTATAAATTGATTAAACGCGCGCATGATAAAGGCTTCTTCGCCTCATTGGGACGTTTACTGGTAAAGGCATTGCCAATAATCATCCGGATTTTGGCAGTTGTAGGAACCCTTGCGCTGATCCTGGTTTCGGGTGGTATCTTTGCCCATAACATTGATTATCTTCATCATTTCATGCCAAACACACCAGCAATGCTTAAAGAAATAGGCTATGGATTGGTTGCCGGGTTGATAATGGTGGCATTGGTAACAGGAGGCAAGAAAGCAGTTTCTTTATTTAAGGGATAAATTTCCGGAGGCCGCTCCGCGCTAAAACAATTCGAATTTCATTAGGTTGTAATACGATGAATGACCTAAAAACAGCGGACAATTATTATTCTGGTACAAGCGGTCTTTTGCTCCCTGTTCGTAATAAGCTGTTTTATCCCGAAGAATTTAAGGATAAAAGCAGATTATGCTATTATTCATCGCTGATGAACAGCATAGAAATTAACAGTTCATTTTATAAAGTACCAAGGGCAGCGACTGTCCATAAATGGACTGAAGAAGTAGGAGATGAGTTTAAGTTTACGTTCAAACTCCCGAAAGACATCACACATCAGAAAGGCCTGGTCTTTAGTCCTGAGGCTGTAGATCATTTCATGTCTGTAATAGCCTTGGCGGGCGATCAGAAAGGGAGTCTTTTAATTCAGTTTCCGCCAGGCCTCAAAATTTCATCGTCACGCGAGGTGGAGCAGTTGCTGCTCAGAATAAGGCAAAATGACGTTGCTGGTGAGTGGCATACTGCCGTTGAATTTCGGCATCCTTCGTTCTACCATGAGGATGTTTATGATCTGCTGGACGAGCAACAAATGGCTATGGTTATCCATGATAAACCGCCAGCAATTACACCGATAAGGGACAATGACAGCAATTTTGAGTACCTGCGTTTCCACGGTCCGGGAGGAAATTACCGGGGAAGTTATCCTGACGATGTGTTAATGGAATATGCTGAGTATATCAGGGACTGGCTCAGCGAAGGGAGAACCATTTATACCTACTTTAATAATACCATGGGTGAGGCTATCCACAATCTGGAAACTTTGAGAAATTTTGTGCGGGCATCCGGATAACCTATAGCAGCATTGATGCCATTGCAAAACTCAAATTGCCAGAAACTGCTGATTCTAGTATAATCAGCTATAAAAATACCGCAGGCGATGTTTTTGAAACGTCACTATTTGACATCTTATTGCATATGTTTAATCATGGAACTTATCATCGGGCACAGATCGCTAAGGAAATGAAGGTTCATCACATCAAACCATTGAACACAGATTATATTACCTATGTAAGATTGATGTCCTGAGGCGGTTTTTCCTCCCTTCTGGTGAGCGTGGCGCCTAAACTCGCAATCACAATCAGCAGAATAGCTATCCATTCTGCCAGGGACAAAAATTCATTTACGATAATTACGCCACATAGCGCTGCTACGGCCGGCTCCAGACTCATCAGGATGCTGAATGTTTTTGCCGGCATTTGCTTTAATGCACCGATTTCAAGGGAAAAGGGGATGGCACTGCACAACAAACCCAATGCAATAGCAGCAGGGATCATATTGGTGGTGAAATTAATTAACCTACCATCGGCGATGCTAAATGGCAGAATGACCAATATCGCGAAAACCATCCCTACGGTAACAGCCTGACCGCCCTCTATCACCAACGATGCGCGTTTCCCCAAAACTATATAACCCGCCCAGAATATCCCCGCAAGCAGTGCCATCCCGGCACCAAAAAGGTCTATGCCTTTGCCTGTCCATGGGGTCATCAGTGCAATGCCTGCCATGGCAAGTACAGCCCACAAGTATTCAATTGCTTTTTTGGACGTGATAACGGAGAGCATCAGTGGCCCTATGAATTCCAATGCCACGGCAAGTCCCATGGGTATTCTTGACAGGGCTAAATAAAAAATACCATTCATCGCCCCGAGGCAAATGCCATAAGGTAAGATTGCTTTCCACTGTTCGCTGGTGAGCTGACCAAGCTTGGGCCGGTTGTAGGCGAGTAAGATAAGTGCAGATATTCCTATACGGAGGGTTGTTGTTCCTGCCGCGCCAAGCACTGGAAACAATCCTTTGGCTACTGCTGCGCCGATCTGAACGCTCAGGATAGAAAGTAAAATAGCTGGAAAGGGTGGGATGTTAAAGCTGCCTTTTGACATTTGTATTGGCTGTGAAATTGTATTTAATTTAAGAATTGCGGGGAGAACAAACCAGGTTATACAGGCTTTGTTGAACCTTTGGAACGGAGCATAGTTTTCAGTTTTTTGAAAGATCTGGAGAGCAATCCCTTGGGTGCTGAGGCCTGGTTTGATGGCAGGTTACGGAGAAAATCTGCAAAGGCAAGATAGGCTTCCCGGTCTGGCTTTACCGCAGTTTCTACGTTAACATGTGTCTGTCGCAGTTCTACATCGTATACCGTGCTGGCTGCACAATGTGTTCCGCTGGAATCATGACCGATATTACTCACAAGTGATTGTCCGGGATAGAGCGTTACCATGTCGGCTAAAAATGCAGTTGCATACCATCTGATATCCCATTCTTTGGTGTTCCCTGCTGCCTGCTCTGCCAGGGCACGCAGGTAGGGATAAGTACCCTCAAATTCGAACTCCTGCTGCAATCCACGCTGCAAGATCTGATCCAGCAATAGCTGCCCATCACGCTCAAATAAATCCCAGGCTCTTTTCCAGGTTGCCCATCCCCAGCAGTCTGCTCCCTTAAGAAAAAACGCTTCTTTTAATGGTGGGTCAAGTGGGTATACATAACCATGAATAGAGGCAACCTTTGGCTCGTTTTCGTAAAAATTGAGTGCTTCATTCATGTAGGTAAGGAACCAGGGAGAAGTGACCAAATCATCTTCGAGCACTATAGCTTTTCCACGTTCGGCAATTACCTCTGTCACGCCCTGAATAATATTCTCATCAACACCCAGATTATTCTCCCGTAAACGGATGTGAATAGTTTTAAAACCCCTAATGTCTTTCAGGTAATCCCTGAGCGTATTTACCTCATGTTGTGCTTCCGTGTTTTTGGCAGCATCAGCATAGATGTATAACTCACTTTCCTGTGCCAGCAGATTTTCCGCCAAAGCGCTAATCACCCTTTGTGTGTGACTTAAGCGATTATAGACGAATAAAATGATTGGTGCAGTAGTGTTCATTATTTTACAAATGTGGAAATATTCCCGGGCTATCCGAAATCAGAACAATAATATTTGATGCTACTTAGCTCAGTCCATTTTTCTGACCTGCAAAATTTAACAACGCAAGCTTTGTGTAAAAATCTTCCAATGTGCGCGCTGAATGTTTATTTTCGCAGAACACACATTGGGTGTGATATTTACTACACACCCATATAGACCTAAACCGCAATAAAAACTAGTCAAAATGAAAAAAATCCTATTAGCTACCCTTGTTTATGCTCTTAACTCATTTTCCAATGCCCATGCCCAATCTAACTGGACAAAACTAAAAGAAGAACTGGTTTTTACTGATGCCCCTTTTAAACAATGCCATGCCTCAACAATGGCAGAAGTAGCGCCGGGCAAGATTCTGTTGTCTTGTTTTGGCGGATCGGCAGAGGGAAAAAAGGATGTGGACATCTGGTTATGTACGCTTGATGCAAATGGAGCAACGGTTCCCGTGGATGTAGCCAACGGTATCGTGAGCGATACATTACGTTATCCTGCATGGAATCCAGTATTGTTTAAATCCCGTGAAGGAAAAACCTTTTTGTTTTACAAAGTAGGACCAAATCCGAGGGAGTGGTGGGGAATGCTGAAAACTTCTGAAGATGATGGCCAGACCTGGTCGGCCGCCAAAGCTCTTGAAAAAGGCATTCTGGGACCTATTAAAAATAAACCAATACAACTGTCAGACGGTTCAATTTTGAGTCCTTCGAGTGTAGAAGTCAACGAAAACCGCTGGATTGCACATATCGAAAAGTCGCTCGACGGGGGCAATACCTGGAAACGCATACCTATAGACAATGCTTCGAAATTTGACGTTATCCAGCCAAGTATTCTGGAGTATGCCAATGGAGACCTGGAGGTTTTGTGCAGAAGTAAACAGGGCAGTGTAATCCAAGCCTGGTCTGCCACAAAAGGCGATACCTGGGGTAAGCTAAAAAAGACTAACTTACTTAATCCCAATTCTGGTACAGATGCGGTTACGTTGAAAGACGGAACACAGCTAATCGTTTATAACCCTGATGTGCCGGGGAAAGACTGGTTTAATGGAAGAGGTAAACTGCGTGTTGCAAGCTCAAAAAATGGTAAAACATGGAAAGATATTGTGGTACTGGAGGATGGATCAAAAGAGGAGTATAGCTATCCGGCAATCATTCAGACAACCGATGGTTTGGTGCATATCACTTATACTTACGATAGAAAAAACGTTAAACATGTTATCCTGAAAAATAACGGATAAGGCTGTTGTTGATCATGATGAGACTGTGATCACTGAAAATTGAATTAGATTAACTGAGAGCGGATTTGAATCCCCTGAGAGAGGATTTGGATTATAAACTGAAAAAGCTGTGAGACAAAAATTAGTTGTTCTTCTTGTTCTGATGACATTTGTGATGCTGACGGCTTTTCAGTTTGGTACAGATCAGGCTGCATCAGCTGCCAGGGATACCATTGTTTTCAGAAGGCCTGCTAATTTTCCGAAACCCCTGTATGCTGTTAACATCACAGATGATGGTTTTGCCCTGGGCAAGGCCTTATTTTATGATCCGGCATTATCTGCCAATGGTACGGTATCCTGCGGAAACTGTCATCAGGCTTCAGCTGCATTTGCCAATTTGAACAGTGCCCTTAGCAGCGGTATCAACAATTGTAAAGGTAGCCGGAATGCCCCACCTTTGTTTAATCTGCTCTGGCAAAAGAGTTACATGTGGGACGGAAGATTAGCTGAAATGGGAACTGTTCCTGTGAATGCCTTAACCAATCCCTGCGAAATGGGAACCAGTCTCGATACAGTTCTTCAAAAGCTGAATCAGCTGCCAGTCTATAGCCAGCTTTTTTACAATGCCTACGGCTCTAAAGTGATTAGCATAGAAAAGGTGCTGGATGCGCTTACACAATTCACGTCGATGTTGGTTTCGGCCGATACTAAATATGACCATGTGATGCGCAAAGAACAACATGCGGTATTTTCAGAGAAGGAGGCAGCAGGTTATAACTTATTTAAAGAGAAATGCAGTTCTTGCCATACCGAGCCTCTGTTTACAGATCAGTCATTCCGCAATAATGGGCTGGAAATCCAGTATGCAGATATTGGACGTGACAGCCTCACGCATCGTAATTCAGATAGGGCAAAGTTTAGGGTGCCATCTTTAAGAAATGTAGAAATCACAGGCCCATATATGCACGATGGCAGATTTTATTCATTGAAGGAAGTCCTGGCACATTATGCTACAGGTGTTCAGCCTCATGCCAATCTGGACAAGGCATTTAAATCGGGCAGTAAATTAGGCATTCCGATGACTGCGGAAGAGCAAGGGCAGATTATTGCTTTTCTGAAGACGCTTACAGATGTTAATCTGATCAACGATAGGCGATTCAATAACCATTAAAGCAAATGTCCCTGAGATGCAGCCCAGTTTTAAAAATCGGTGTTTAGCCCACAGGGACATTTGTTCATTAACAGTCTTTTTTTTAAGGCTTCTTAGCAGTGAGCACGTCGATATTGGTAACGCGCATCGCACTGCGTGCAGGTTTTTTATCGCCCGGCACGATCAAGCGGTAGGGACCATAATTGGCTGCCAGTTCCTCCCCATCTTGTTTATTGGCCAGGATTACCGTTTTATCTGTAAAAGCGGGATCGATCTCTGGCAAAGCAATCACCACCTGATAGCCATCTGCGGCAGATACCAGCAGGTATTTGCTTAATGATTTGCCACGAAGCTGATTATTGGGTACAGCCTCTGCTTTGGTTAAAATGTCAAACAAAGAAATGCCGCTGTACTCATGCTCATGGCCATCATTTGATTTTACGGTTACCTTTACTTGCTTCATTTCAGCAAAGATTGCTGCATTGATGGTAAATGGTTTAGTCACATCTCCTCCCACAACAACAGTTGCGGTTTGCGCTAGCAGGGGACCAGAAAATCCTGTAAACAATATCAGGAGGCTTAAAGTCAATAAATTTCTCATCATTAATAATTGAAAATCAGGTTTACAAAATAGTTTCGTCCGGCTTCAGGAAAACCTTCTACCAGCTGATAGTTGCGGTCGAACATGTTGTTTACACCACCTTCCAGAGAAAACTTCCTGGTTAGTTCTGCACTGGCTTTTACGTTAGTGAGAAAGAAACTGCCGGCGGTTGTTCCGTAACTGGTACTGTAGCGTTTTGCATTATACTCTTCAGAAGCCAGCAGATAAAGTTTTGCGAACGGACGATACTCCAGTGATGCAAATACCTTTTCCCGCGGAACATCTGTAAAATAAAGCTGCGGACTGCTCAGGTTGTTACGTTTGATAAAAGTGTAGTTTGCATCTGCACGCAGGCTTGGCGAAAACTGATAACCTGCACCAGCCTCGAAGCCAAGGTATTCTGCTTTTCCAACATTCTGTACCTGCGCAAGGTTGGTTCCGGTGGTAGGGTCCAGGGTTACGTTATTTACAGTTTGGATGCTGTTATTGATCTTACTGTAAAAAGCAGAGGCACTGACAGCGAGGTTGCCGGCAATCTGGCCGTGATAGCTTAAGTCGTAATTCACTGCATTTTCTGCGTTCAGGTCCGGATTGGGAATGGCTGTACCCATACGGTACGAATAACGGTCTTTGATAGTCGCAAACCGTGTTTTTCGGGCAACAGAAAGAGTAATGGCGTTACTTCTGTTTAAGTCGTATTGTAACAATCCCTGTAAATTCCAGGCATTATTGGTATTTTCCGGAAGTTCAGAAATTTGTCCTGTGCCACTGTTATATTGCTGTGCACCAGCACTTGCGCGATTCATATAACTAACACCAGCATTGGCTCTCAGTTTTGAGCTAAGCTGGTAAGTATCTTCAGCACCGAAGGTGATGTTATCATCAGCAGAACGTCTGCTCGGTTCGCCAATGTTATATTCGCGGTGAACATCTTTTTTGTAATGTGCCGCAATACTGAAATTATTGTTTTTTATCGAGGTGTTTTCAAAAATAGCGCTGGCACCCAGGGTGTAGTCGTTATAGATGCTGCTAAATGCATAAGGCCGGGTCATAGCTGTATAGGTAGCATCATCATAGCTATTGAGCTGATTTTTGAAGGTATTATAATACCAGCGGGTCTTTATAGAATTATGCTCATCGAGTTTATTGTTGCTGAGGAAATATAAGCTTTGCGTATCCCAGTTCGGCCATTCCCAATATCGCGGATTGCGGAACAGAGGATTCTGCGTGTCTGTTCCGGTATAAACCGGGTTTCCTTTTTTGCCGCGCTGGTAGTTATAGCCGATGGCATATTCCTGATTTGCTGTTGGCGTGAAGCCTATTTTCCCACTTACACCGATATCATTCCTGCTGCTATTGTCGCGGTGGCCACCATCTTCTCTGACTGTGGGTACAAAGTCGCCCGACATGGGCACCCAGTTTTGTTTCAGTTGAGAGGCAGAAAGGGTATAGTAAAACTTATCGAGTCTTCCCCCGATGTTTGTATTTAACCTGTAACCTCCGCTCAGCCACCCAGCCACAACATTGGCTTCAAATGCATCGGCAGGTTTACGGGTTACGAGATTGATGGCTCCTCCTTCGGCATTCGGGCCGTATAATACAGAGGAGTAACCCTTGGCAACCTGGATTTGCGCGAGGTTGAAGGTGGTATATCTTGCCAGGTCTACATAACCGTCATAGGGAACATATAATGGCATGCCATCAAGATAAACAGGTACCTGACGCAAGTCGAAACCCCTGACGTTCACCGCAGATTCGTTGCGGGGACCAACGGCAGAGAGTGTGATTCCGGGCAGTAAATTTAGTGCGCGGGAAACATCGAGGCGGTTATACTTGCTGATGGCAGAGCCACTGATTTTCCCAGACTTTAAGGTATCTTGATAACCCTTGATAATGACTTCTCCGAGTTGGAAAGCCCGGTTGCTGGTGTCACGAGTTTGCGCCTGGAGCCCAATCTTTGCCGCGAGGCTTAATGTTAGAACGAGTAGTGTTTTTTTCATAAATAGGTAAGTAGCTTTGATCAGCTAACTTTAGGCCAGGCTATGGTTTCAAGTTTAATGAAAAATCCCCATTTCTAATCAGAAATGGGGATTTTATTACTTTTTGGCGATTTTATAAAACCTTCCGCCGTCCGTTACGGCATAGATTGCGCCATCTTTACCCGTGGCGAGCGCGCGGAAGCGTTCGCCTTCTTTGGCTAACAATCTTTCTTCACCTATAACCTTGTTGTTTTTAAGTACCAGCCTGGCGATGTGTGTACTGCTGAGGCCGCCGACAAATAAATTGCCTTTCCATTCCGGTATCACATTGCTGTTGTAAAACAAGATTCCTGCTGGCGAAAGTACAGGGTCCCAGTAATAAACCGGCTGTTGCATCCCCGCTTTTTGCTGAATGCCGTCGCCTACTTTTTCACCGCTGTATTCCAGGCCATAGGTGATTACCGGCCAGCCATAATTTTTACCGGGACGGATGATATTGATCTCGTCGCCACCCCTCGGGCCAAATTCCGACTCCCAGAGTTCACCCGTTGCCGGGTTGATTGCCAATCCCTCAGGACTGCGTAATCCGTAGGCATAGATTTCTGGTCTTGCATTGGCGGTCTTGGCAAAAGGGCCACCCGCTACCGGTTTTCCGGCCTTAGTGATATGAATGATTTTCCCGATGGAAGCACTCAGGGACTGCGCCTGCATGCGGATATCGGTACCGGAACGTTCTCCTGTACTAACAAAGAGATTGCCGTTTTTGTCAAATACGATACGGGAGCCAAACTGAAGACTGCCACTGTAAACTGGTGTGGCGCGATAAATCACCTGTATGTTTTCTATTTTGCTTTCGTCGGCAGACAATTTTCCTTTGGCAATTGCCAGTAGGCTGCCGCCAGTGGTTTTTTCCGAATAATCCCAATAGATCATTCTGTTAGTCGCAAAAGCAGGATCAATATTTACATCCAGCAATCCCCCTTGTCCGTCTGGCACCACTGCCGGAAGATTAGTGATGTTTTTAACAACCTTGCCCGCAGAATTTACAATACACATCGTACCTAGTTTTTGCGATATCAGGAACCTGCCATCGGGTAGCGTACAGATCCCCCAGGGACGTTCCAATGTTTTATTTAACAGGGTTACGGTGTAAGGAGTTTTGGTTTTTACACCTGCAATCCGTGTCTGTCCCGCAAAAGCAGGTTTGTATTTTGTGTTTGGCGATTGGCTTTCTACCGGAGGGTTCGCGCCACTTTTCTTATTGGCCGTTTGTGCATCGCTCTGCTGATAAACAAATAAAGAGCTGACGAAAGCGAGGTAAAACAGAGGAGCTTTTTTTAGGGAATAATGCTTCATAGACGATTATATTTGAATAGTTGATCTAAAAATACAGTTTTTTAATTGCTAAATGAAGCTGTCCGGCTCCCCCTGATTTGAAATATGCTCAATCGATAAAGCACTGGGACATTTAGATGATTCCGGTTTTTTTGAAAAACTTTGTTTCCCGAGACCCAGGCGGTATTTATTATCATACATCAACAATCACTGCTGTTAGGATGTTTACTTTTGAATAGTATAAAAAAATAGAAATTATGGAATTAGGTATAGGCATGTTTGGTGATTTATCTTTTGACCCTGCAACAGGAAAACCAAGAGAAGCGAAGCTGAAATTGCATGAAATTCTGGAGCAGATTAAACTGGCCGACGAAGTAGGACTTGATGTTTTTGGTCTTGGTGAACACCATAGACCAGATTATGCGGTTTCCAGTCCTGAGATTGTACTTGCGGCAGCGGCAACGATTACAAAAAAGATAAAACTGGCAAGTACAGTAACCGTGTTAAGTTCTGCTGAGCCCGTTAAGGTATACCAGGATTTTTCCACTATCGACCTGATCTCTGACGGTCGCGCGGAAATAGCCGTGGGACGTGGAAGTTTTATAGAATCTTTTCCCTTATTTGGCTATAACCTTCAGGATTATGATCAGCTGTTTGAAGAGAAATTAGATTTGTTACTCAATATTAATAACAACGAAGTAGTGAACTGGAAGGGTAAATTACGGGCACCAGTAGTTAACCAGAAGGTATTGCCCAGGGCGATGAATAATGGACAGCTCCCTATATGGATTGCTGTAGGTGGAACACCTGAGTCTGTGTTGCGTGCAGCAAGGTTAGGCTTACCACTGATTGTTGCTATCATTGGCGGAATGCCGAGACAGTTTCAGCCACTGATCGAATTTTACAAGAAGGAATATGTTAAACATGGCCATGATGTGGCTAAGATGCAGATTGGTATCCATTCCCACAGTTTTGTGAGTAATGATAAAGCTATCACTGAAGGTTATTATAACAACTATGCCTCACAAATGGACAGGATAGGAGCTAGCCGCGGTTGGGCACCTTATTCGAGGGCGCAATATAATGGCGGGCGTGCAAAAAATGGCGCTTTGTTTATTGGTGACGCTACTGAGGTTACTGAAAAGATTTTACATATGCATGAGCTGTTTGGTATAACCCGTTTTATCGGACACATGGATGTTGGTGATCCTTCTCATGCCGACATGATGAAGTCGATCGAAGTCTTCGGAACTGAAATCGCACCGGCAGTTAGGAAAGCGCTGAAAGCTCAGGCAGTAATATAATTCAGAGCTTTTCAGTAAGCTCCAACACTTGAAATGTCAAAAAGCTCCGCAGGCTGAAAGGTCTAGCTAGCTGATGATATTTGACTCTTTGGGGAATACCAGGCTAATCCTGACACCCTTGTTTGAGGAGATTAGCACCTCACCACCAAGCTGATCTCCCAAACCTTTAATCAGCGTGATCCCAAGTGATGATGTATTCGCTGCATCGAAGTTTTCCGGCAATCCGATGCCGTTGTCGTTTATACTAAAATTGTAAAATCCATCCTGATCTTCAGACAATGAAAAGCTCACTTTCCCGGGACGGCTTTCGGGAAATGCATATTTGATGATATTGGTGACCGCTTCATTGATAATCAGTCCCAGAGGCATGGCCTGAGTAATATCCAGCTGAATTTCGGGGATATCAAATTCAAACTGTATACGCTGATTCACATGGAAAGTCTCACATAGAAACTTCATCAGCTCTACAATATATTCATGAATATTGATCAGTGCCACACTTTCGGACTGAAATAACTTTTGATGGATCAGTGAGATCGACTGAATTCTATTCTGACTGTCTCTGATGGCAGATAATGCGGCGTCATTTTGCAGGTAATTGCTCTGCGCATTCAACAGACTCGTAATTACCTGCAGGTTATTTTTTATCCGGTGATGAATCTCCTTGATCAGCCATTCTTTTTCAGAAAGTAGTTTTGCCTGTCTGTCGATCAGGTTTTGCAGAGAATCGTTTTTAAGCGTAATTTCCTGCTGGTGTGAAACCATCAGTCGCGTGGCGTTTTTCCTGCTCCTGAAACTATAATACAACAGCCCAATAATAAACAGCAACGCGATGAGTCCGCCAATGGTAATCCGTGTAATTAAGCCTGCGCGGTGGAGATTAATCTTTTGAAGCGCACTCTCTTTACGCAAAAGTTCATTATCCTGCTCTTTCTGATTGGTCTGGTATTCTATCAGCAGTTCCTGTATATTTCTGTTACGGGAAGCACTCTGCAGCGAGTCGTTAAGTATCTTATAACTCTTATAATTACCGATGGCAGAGTTGAGGTTATTCTGTGCTGAATCTGCCTGGTACAGATAAAGGTAGGTATTGCGTAGTTTGGATAAGGGCAGAAACTTTTGTTCCATGGCCAGTAGTTTATGGAGATAGTGTTCTGCTTTATCATATGCTTTGATGAGCACATAAAACTCTGCAATGGTATAATAGCTCTCGGCCCGGGGATAACTATTGGAGGGAAGTTCATTTTGCCAGCTGATCATATCCAGATAGTATTTTTCTGCCCTTACATACTGTTTTGTTTTGGTATAACAATTGCCCCTGATCGTTGCGAGTGTTTTTTTACCAAAGGCACGCAGCTGTTTGTCGTCATATTTTTTTACAAGGCTGAGAATCTCTTTCACATGTCCTTTTTTCAACAACTCTTCAGATAAGAATTTCAAACTCGTGAGTCGCGCATCCTGATCCTGGTTTTCCATCGACTCCAATGATCGCTGATAGTAGCTTACGCTTTCATTGAGATTTCCCAGTTCGGCATAAACCCCGCCAAGGTTAGCTAGAAAATAACCTTTGGAGGCATCACTGCCCGTTTTTTTCATATACTCAATGGCCTTGATGGAATAGAAAAGTGCATTCTGGTATTTGCCCTGCATGTGGCTCACCGCAGATAATAGATCGTAGGTAAACTGAAGGTTTTTATAACCCAGTTTTTGATATTGTCCAAGTACCGAAAGCAGGAGCTCCTTTGAATCGTCGAGGCGGCCCATATGCAGCATCGCATCTGCAATCCCTTTCTCCATACCTATTCTGGCTTCGGTATTACCGGCTTTATCGTATAAATTCTTGGCCAGAATATAGTAATCCAGTTTCTCCTTTTCATAAGGAAGATGATCTCCAAAGCGAGAGGCCGCCCCGGCTGCATTCTCCCAATCGCCGGTATTTTTGCATGCTTTGATAAGGTTAATGAAACTTCGCCGGGCTTTGGAATTCTGTCCCTGTTCCTGGTATAAGTCAGCGATATATAATGCCGCAGCGTGCTGTATATGAGAATTGTTCAACGACTTGCCCAGGGCCGCTGACTGGCGAAAAAGGGTCAGGGCGCTGTCAAGGTCATTCTTTTCTTCTCCTGCTCTGTAGAGATAATACTGGGCGGTAAGCAGAAGTAAGCTAGAGCGGGTGACCGTATTGGCATTGGTTAGCTGATGCAGGACATATTTAGGGTCAGATTTTCCCAACATCACTTTCGCCACAGCGATAAGCCCCGACTGTAGGCTGGCCACTCCAGTACTTTTCTGTTCCGCAGCTTGTGCCTTTTTGGCGAAGTACAGCGCACTTTCGAGGTTCGCCGGTATGGGAAGTTTGTTATTCAGGTAAAAATTACTGAGCCGGGCATTATACCTGATCACTTCATTTCGGCTACCTGCCCTGCGGAGCAGTTCTGAAAGATCCGTCAGGGAATATTGCAGGTCTGTCTGGGCATGTCCCAACAATGGCAACATACTGATAAGGAAGCAACAAATATAGGTAAAGCGCTTAGTTGACAAATTCATAGGTAATCCCCAGTTTCTTAATTTTTGAATTTAATGTAGTAGATGGAATATTCAGTATCTCTGCGGCACCTCCGGGGCCATATACCTTTCCTTTGCACATTTTCAGTATACTCATGATATGATCTCTTTCCATTTCCTCCATCGTTTTTATTTTAGGACTTTCCAGTAAATCATGAGGTTTTTCGGCCATTTTAATGGGTAATTCTATGTCTCGGATTTCAGCATCCGTTGTGGTAAGCATATTCCTTTGGATCAGATGTTCCAGTTCACGAATATTGCCGGGCCAGTCGTACGACCGTAACGAGGCCAGGGCCTGCTCAGATATACCGGTAATTTTACGGCTGTGCTGTATGTTAAATTTGCTGAAAAAATAATCCACCAATGCGGCAATATCTTCTTTTCGGCTTCGCAGGGAGGGGAGTTCGATAGGGAAAACGTTGAGCCGATAGTAAAGATCCAGGCGAAATCTTCCTTCTGCTACCTCCTTTTCGAGGTTTCTATTGGTGGCTGCAATCACCCTTACGTTGATCTTCCTGGTAAGGCAGCCCCCAACGCGCTGAATTTCTTTTTCCTGGAGCACCCGCAATAGTTTTACCTGTGCCTCCAGCGGCAGCTCACCAATCTCGTCCAAAAATATGGAGCTCCCATCTGCCTGTTCAAATTTACCGATCCTCCGTTCATTGGCACTGGTAAAGGCTCCCTTCTCATGGCCGAAGAGCTCAGATTCTATGAGCGATAGGGGAAGGGTGGCACAGTTTACTATGATCATTGCTTTTGCTCTTCTTGAAGAAAGTTCGTGAATAGCCCGGGCAATCCTCTCTTTCCCTGTTCCGCTTTCTCCTAGAACTAGCACGGAGGCATCGTCGGGAGCAACAAGCCTGACATGGCTTAAGGCTGTCTTCAGTAGAGGACTTTCTCCAATAATCCCCCTAAAGGGATCTGGTGTTGCTGTAACTGCAGGCAGTGGTTTGGTAATGGCCTCCACTAATTTCGATGCTTCCTCACTATGGAATATTTTTTTTAAGAATAGCCTGAGACTCTCCTCATATTTCCTCAGGTCGCCGATTTGGGCCAGGATGTGAATCGTGCTATCGCTGCTCAGAAAACCAAATTGATAGGTCTCCTCTCGCAGCTCAGTGGTGATAAATAAGGCGGAGCTGAGTTGGAAATGATCCGAAAGTGTTTTTACCCAACGGTTTTCCATGCGTAGTTTGTTGAAATTAAACCCGCTATAAACCCCATTGTTATGCTCAGGAATAGCATAGGCGCCCGGGATTTTGAAATCGCGCTGTGAAAAAGACAAGGTCTTGAGCATTTGCTCAGTAGAAAGGTAATTGCATGCCTCTGCTGAGTGCTGTATGTAAATAGCCGTGCCCGCGGAGAGCGGTTTTGAGCGTGTGATCCATAATAAATCGAAGGGAACCAAGGTATGTAGCAGCGCTGCTGCGTTTGTAATGAGCTGTGTTCCGGAACCTTTTTCCTCCATCAATTTTGCCAGTTGCTGGGGAATGGAAAGATTTTTGGATAGGCTGTATTTCAATTCCTGTGCATGCCTGTAAAGCGCTATGTCGAGCATAACCAACAGGTCTTTTTCACGGAAAGGCTTTACCAAAAAACCATAGGGCATAGTTGCTTTCGCAGCCTCTAATATAGGTCGATTGGTATTAGCCGATAGGTAAATGAAGGGGATGTCTTGATCTTTTAGCGTCTTCGCCAGGTCTACACCCGTTTCTTCCCCCTGCAGAAAAATATCAAGCAACACCCAGTGAGGTTGCGTGGAGGCCACCAGTTCGAGTGCTTTTGATGCAGATGCTGCGATGCCACAAACGTTGTAGCCAGCTCTCTCGAGCATGATCCTCAGGTCATTGGCTACGATAAATTCATCTTCTACAATCAGGATTTTTTGTGTCATTATTTTTCTTTTTCTGGATGTGTTCATGCGTATGGTCTATTCCTCCCCAACGTAGGTGGCAATGTCTTCAACGGATGGTTTCTCGCTCTCCGTGCATAGTCCTCTGTGGTTTATAACGCAGCTCGACCAATGCAATAGTGCTTATCTTTTAATTCCCAGTTTTCTTATTTTGGAGTTTAATGTGGTACTTGGAATGCCGAGTAGATCTGCTGCGCCACCCGCACCGGCAATCCTGCCTTTACACTTGTTCAGAACAGTAATGATGTGGTCCCTTTCATTTTCCAGAATTGTCTTTGTCCCTGTGTTGCTATGGACTTTTTCTTCACTGATATCAATTTCCAGCAGGTGTTCCTCAAGCTCCGTGGATCTGGATAAAAGTATTGTTCTGAGTACCACATGTTCCAGCTCCCTTATATTTCCCGGCCAGTTGTACCGCAACATTTTGTTGATGAATGCCTGGGTATAGCCAGTTATATCTTTATTTAGTGCCTGCGCATGCTTTTGAATGAAAAAGGACACTAGAGCGGGAATGTCCTCATTTCGCGACCTGAGGGGCGGAACCTCTATAGGGAAAACGTTAAGCCGGTAGAATAAGTCGAGACGGAATTTCCCTTTTGCAATTTCCTTCTCCAGACTCCGATTGGTGGCAGCAATAATCCTGAGGTCTACCTGAATGGGCATTTTACCACCTATGCGTTCAATCTCTTTTTCCTGCAGCACTCTTAACAGTTTTGCCTGGAGGTCTACGGGCATTTCGCCAATCTCATCCAGAAATATAGTTCCCCCGCTGGCTTCTTCAAACTTCCCGGTTCTCTGCCCGATCGCTCCTGTGAAAGCCCCTTTTTCATGGCCGAATAAGATCGATTCTATCAGGTCGGCAGGCAGCGCTGCGCAGTTGACCGTAATCATTTTCTTCTCATTTCTCCGCGACAGTTGATGCAGGTTTTGCGCAATAATCTCTTTGCCAGTCCCACTTTCCCCGGTGATCAGCACTGCGGTATCTGTAGGAGCAACAATCAGTACCTGCTCCAGCAAATTAAGCAAAGCCGGACTCTGCCCGATAATCTGGGGGAAGCGATGTTGGGCTTTAGGTTTGTTGAATTTGGAATTTTCCGGGATCTCTGCAATGCTTGTGGGGCCGTTGGCTTTGCCAAGGTCAATAATATGACCGAGGTTTTTTGCCAGTGTATGGTTCAGCAATTGTAATAAATCGAGGTGTTCCTGTTTAAAAACGTTGTCCAGCCGACTGTAAAAGGAGAACGTAATACAGTTTGCCCCATCGATGGGAACAGATTTAATCAGGTTTGAACGCAGTCCGTAGGTATCCGCCAGCAATTTTTTCATCGGAACTTTGGCAATGAGTTCTTCAAAGTCGGCACGCGTATAAACCCCATCTCTGGTCATGTCTTCCGTGATGGTGCTAATCAGCTCATGCGCTTCTGCAGTGGTACCGGATGATTTGATGAATTCCTCGGCAGAAACAAAATCATATTCGTTGAACTGTTGTCGCCTTATGCCTATTTCCGAAAATCGGATCTGCTGATCAGCGGCACCCAGCAAAATCAGAAAGTCGAAGGGTATATAATGCTGAAAAGCCCCTGCAATGCGTAAAACTTTCTTTTGCCAGCTGATCGGTTTTACCGAAGTATCCAGGATGAATTCTTCCATGAATAACTTGCTGCTGGTCTGCAAAAGCCGCTGATGTTCTTTGCGGTATCTCGCTATGTCAATGCTGAGCAGCACATCTTTCTCGCGGTAGGGTTTAATGATAAATCCATAAGGCATGGTCTCCTTGGCCGTTTCCATTACCTTTTCATTGGAGTTGGCCGATACATAAATAAAAGGGACCTGTCGTTGCATCAGCACCTTCGCCAGGTCAATGCCCGTCTGTTTACCTTTAAGAAAGATATCCAGCAATACCAGGTCAACTTCGTTCTCGTCCAGAAGTTTCAGCGCCTTTTTTACAGAATCCGCTACCCCGGCAACGGTATATTTCGCACGGGTTAGAATCATCCTGAGGTCGTGGCCGACTATAAATTCATCTTCCACTATGAGGATTTTTTCGGTCATGTGGTTATTTAAAAATTAGTTATATGTTCCTTTTTGATATTGAACTTTTTGATTTTCGAATTCAGCGTGGTTGCCGGAATACCCAACAGCTGTGCGGCGCCGCCATTACCCGAAATCTTCCCCTTGCACATTTTCAGTGTAGCCAGAATATGGTCCCGTTCATTGTCAAAAATAGATTTAATGTGTTGATTGTCTGGTGTGTCCCTTTTGGGTATATGGTTAATTTTCGGAAGGTGCACCTCTTTGATCACTTTTCCCTGACTTAACAATACACTTCTTTCCATCAGGTGTTCCAGTTCCCTGATATTACCCGGCCATGGATAGTTGGTGAGCGCTTTGCCTACACCTTTGGTAATATCTCTGCTCTCCCTCCCGGTTTTTCTAGCAAAGCGCGCAATGAAATGCAGCGCCAGGGCTATGATATCTTCCTTTCGTTCTCTTAAAGGGGGAACCGTTATCGGAAATACATTGAGCCTATAGAACAGGTCGCTGCGGAAATTGCCGTTTTCCACTTCTTTAACCAGGTTTCTATTGGTAGCTGCCAATATCCTCACATTGGTGGCGATGACGGATTTCCCGCCTATCCGCTCAATTTCTTTCTCCTGGATGGCCCTTAAAAGTTTTACCTGGATCTCCGGGGAAAGCTCGCCGATTTCGTCGAGGAAAAGTGTGCCATTGTGTGCCAATTCAAACTTACCCATCCTGCGTTCATGTGCGCCAGTGAAGCTTCCCTTTTCGTGACCAAAGAGTTCGCTCTCTACCAGATGCGGAGGCAGGGCCGCGCAGTTAAGTTTGATCATCAGTTTGTTTTTTCTCGGCGACAAAGAGTGAATGGCTCTGGCTACCAATTCTTTTCCGGTACCCGTTTCCCCAAGAATCAGAACCGTACTGTCCGAGCCCGCCACCAGCTCCATATGCTGAAACACCTTTTGGAGTTGCGGACTCTGACCGATGATTTCGGAATGGTTACCATTCTTTTCAACCTGTTCCCGGAGATACAATTTCTCTTCCTCCAGCTTTTGTTTATACAAACTGATTTCCTGTAGCTGCTGTGTTATCTTTTCATTTGCACGGATGTTGGCCACGGCGACAGATATTTGAAGGGCTATGCTGTGCAGCAGGCTGTAGTATTCATTGGATACTACATTTGTTTCCCTGGCATAGAGGTAAAAAAAACCGATGCATTCTTCCCTGTCGGCGATGTGCAGACCAATCATTTCTTTAATACCCAGATTATCCCAAAAGCTAAGCCATGCTGGCGGAGAAGGCCAGGTCAACACTTCCTTTACATTGAATACAATAGGTTTATTCGTGGAAATCATTTTCTCACATAAGCCGTCATCGAGAGAATATTTTTCAGTCTCCGCAGGTGCAATGCCTTCATGCTCACTAAAGTCCTCATGCCGGTTATATAAAAATGCGCTATGGGTCGTTTTGTCCTCATTGATCAGGCAGATCACAAAATCATCGAAGTTGAAAAGTTTCTTTAGCTTTTTGTCGATCACATTAAACAGATCTGCCTTATTTCTGATCGTGGCTATGGAATTACTCAGTGAAAGTAACACGGCATTTTCCCTTTCCCTTTGAATGAGCTTATCGTTTGCATCCTGTAAACTCAGACCTCCGGGAAAGTTTCCTTGCAGATGTTCCATGCCGGTAAAGGTAAAATTATTCTTGATTAATCTGACGAAACACTTATCATTATTAATGACGATATATCGCTATCTATTTTGTATGGTAGGTGACAGTGAATAGGTTATAACGTAATTATTTATATTGCATGATGTTTATGTGTGATGGAATCACCTGTTAAGGCTTTGCTCATAAAACAGCAACTCGTCGTAAATCGACGATATATAGTGAATGATAAAAACATACTTTCTGTTTAAACATATGATAGAAAGCGATTTGCCTGCTTGGTATGCTTCTTGGCTTCTGGGAGAAAACATTAAATAACTCGTATGAAACCATCACCAAATCTGCTTTCGCCAGAAAATCATGCCTTAATCCTAATCGATTTTGAAGGCCAAATGGCATTTGCCACCAAAAGTATCTCCATTACTGAACTGCGTACCAACGTTGCCATCACTGCAGGAGCATCTAAAATTTTTAACATTCCCACAATCGTAACCACTGTGGCCGAAGAATCGTTTGCCGGTCCGGTGTTCCCGGAAATTGAAGAGTTCTATCCACAGGCTACTTCAGGATATATCGACAGAACATCGATGAATACCTGGGAAGATGAAGCTGCTTACAAAGCTATTGTGGCAACCGGAAAAAAGAAACTGGTAATGGCTGGTTTGTGGACCGGCGTATGCATCGTGGGACCCGCTTTGTCGGCCATGACAGAAGGATTTGATGTCTTCGTTATCACCGATGCCTGTGGTGATGTGAGCACTGAGGCCCATGAACGTGCGGTCCAAAGAATGGTACACGCCGGTGTAAAACCAATCACCTCGGTCCAATATTTACTGGAACTACAAAGAGACTGGGCAAGAACAGAAACCTATGTGCCGGTAACCGATCTGATGAAGAAATACGGAGCAGGTTATGGCCTTGGAATCCAGTATGCACATAAAATGATCGAACATTAATTATTGTTTCACAGGTATCATGATCAGGTTAAGGTATTCGCGCAGGTTATTGCTGCTGTTGCTGCTCTTCCTCTTACCGGGAGTGACTGCGGCACAGGGTATAAAGCTGATGCGTTATGATGAGGATTACAGTCAGTTAAAAGATTCCACAAGAAACTTCTATAACCAGATCAAATACATACCTCTTTCATCCGGTGCTCAGTCTTATCTCACTCTTGGCGGTGAGATAAGATACGAGTACGGAGGCAAGATCAATGAAGACTGGATTAAAGATCAAGGTTTCAATTCGTCCTTTCTGCAGCGCTATTCTCTGTATGCAGACCTCCATACCGGGAAATTCCTCAGGTGGTTTGTGCAGCTCAACAGCGGATTGGAAGCCGGGAGTAAATATGGTCCGGCCCCGGTAGATGAAGATCAGCTCGCTGTGCAGAACCTTTTTGCCGAGGCGAGACTGTGGGACAATAGCCGGGGGACGGTATCGCTCCGCGTCGGTCGCCAGGAACTGAACTATGGTTCCGGCAGACTCATCTCTGTTCGTGAAGGTACTACCGTGAGACAATATTTTACCGGAGCCAAGCTGATGTATGCCTCACCCGTATTTTCGATCGATGCATTTGTGATGGAAGCCGATGAAGTGAACTTTGGTGTCTTTGATAATAAGCCATCCCACCAGGCTAACCTCTGGGGCACCTACGCTAATTTAAATGTAGCGGCAGGAGGGAATTTCGATTTCTATTACCTTGGCAACAGGCGGGATGAGGCGAGGTTTGAGGAAGGTGTTGAAAAAGAAGTAAGGCATACGGTGGCCACACGTTACTGGAAAAATGGCGGTGGCTTTATCTACAACCTCGAGGCCGCTTATCAGTTCGGCACATTTGGTCAGGGGCAAATCAGCGCCTGGACAGCTGCCATAGACTTTGGTTATACCTTCGAAAATGTCAGGTTTAAACCTTCCATCAACCTCAGGAACGATTATATTTCGGGAGACCGTAAAGCCGGTGATGGTAGTCTGCAAACTTTCAACCCGCTCTATCCGAAAGGCGGGTACTTCGGATTTAATCCGCTGATCGGTCCTTCAAACCTGATCGATCTGCATCCCTACCTGGTGATGAGCATGACCGACCGGCTTTCCCTGCAGGCAGATGTGGTGCTCAACTGGAGATACTCCACAAGCGATGGCATCTACCGTCCCAGTGGTAATTTCAACGCTGCGGGTTCATCATCCGCGCATCGCTTTATCGGTACCACTTATTTGCTCAGTGCCGACTATCGCTATAATGCTATGCTCTCCTTCAGCTTCGGTGCACAGTACTTCAAAACAGGTCCTTTTGTGAGGGATATCGTTTCGCCAAGCGCCGATTCAAGGTTTTTTAATACCCAGGTATCGTTTAAATTTTAATCAATTAAAAATCAGAAATAATGAAAAATACAAACAGTCAACCCCCCCAATATCCGATACGTCAGCTCTACCTGCTATGCCTGTTTTTCACCCTGCTCATTGCCATACAACCAATTTATGCGCAGCAAACTACTGCCCTGGGTACCGCAAAAGTTTGGGGTAGTGTATACGGTATACAGATTGAAGGAGTAGTACAAGGTCCCTCTGCCCAGGTTTCGCCCCTCCAGGTAGCCTGCGTTTTTGAGTACACAGAGAATGATATCTTCAATTCGCCGCCAGCTTTACCTGCCGCTTTAAATGGCTTGGTGCATCTGGACCATGACATAAAAGGTTTGTTGACCGACTTACGTAAAAGCGGCAGATTCTCTGGCCACAGCAATGAAACCCTATTGCTTACACCGCCAAAAGGCACCATCGGAGGCAAAATGTTACTGCTGATTGGCCTGGGGGACAGGAATAAATTTTCACCTGAGCAGATGACGGTAGTAGGCAGTGTTGCCATGCGCGAAGCGCTCCGTTTAGGGGTAAACAGCTTTGCTTTCGCCAGCGACCTAAAGGATGCAGGAATTGACTCCCCAACTGCCCTCGTGGCCACCAATGTGGTTAAAGGCGCATTAACAGCCTATCGTACGCAATCCTGGCTAAAAGAAAAAAAGATGTCCGATTTCAAGCCTCTTGCAAAGATTATTCTGCTGGCAGGACCATCATTTTTCACTGTTGCCGGTGAAGGCATTCAGGCTGCCATTGACGAACTGAAAAATTAAATACATCAGACAATGCTATTAAACAAGATATAAATGAAGGCAGAGATAATTTTATTCAATGGTAAAATACATACCATTGCCAAACAGACAGCAGCGATTAGCGCTGTTGCCATCAAGGACGGAAAGTTTATCGCAATTGGCAGTGATGCGGAGATCATGAAACTTTCCGGAAGCGACACCAGGCTGATTGATCTGAAGCAAAAGCGGGTAGTTCCGGGGATCAATGATTCACATATTCACCTCATCAGGGGAGGTTTAAACTTCAACCTTGAACTTCGCTGGGATGGCGTGCCCTCGCTGGCCGATGCCCTGCGGATGTTAAAAGAGCAGGTATATCGTACACCATCCCCGCAATGGGTAAGAGTAGTTGGTGGCTGGTCGGAATTTCAGTTTGCCGAACGCCGGATGCCCACACTCGAAGAAATCAATGCGATTGCCCCGGATACCCCCGTGTTTATCTTGCATCTTTATGATCGGGCGATGATGAACAAAGCGGCACTGCGTGCGGTAGGTTATACCCGCGATACGCCTGCGCCTCCCGGAGGTGAAATTCAACGCGATGCCTCAGGCGAACCTACCGGTTTAATTATCGCCAGTCCAAATGCGATGATCCTATATTCCACACTTGCCAAGGGTCCGAAATTGCCCCTGGAACATCAGGTAAATTCTACGAGGCATTTCATGACCGAGCTTAACCGCTTTGGCATCACCAGTGTGATTGATGCCGGTGGTGGCTTTCAGAACTTTCCCGACGATTATCAGGTGGTGAAAGAGTTGAACGAGAAGCAACAGCTGACGGTTAGGATTGCCTATAACCTGTTTACCCAGCGCCCGAAGCAGGAGTTTGAGGATTTTGAAAGCTGGACCAGCTCCGTGGAGCTTTATCAGGGAGATGATATGTACAGGCACAACGGGGCAGGGGAGATGCTGGTGTTTTCTGCGGCCGATTTTGAGGATTTTCTGCAACCCCGACCGGATCTTCCGGAAAATATGGAGGCAGATCTGGAGCGGGTGGTGCGCTTGCTGGTAGAGAAAAGATGGCCATTTAGGTTACACGCCACCTATAATGAGAGCATTACCCGCTTTCTCAATGTGTTTGAAAAGGTAAACAGGGATATCCCTTTTGCTGGAATCCCATGGATTTTTGATCATGCGGAGACCATCGACGAACGCAATATCGAGCGGGTAAAAGCCTTGGGTGGCGGTATTGCCGTGCAAAGCCGAATGGCTTATCAGGGAGAGTATTTTGCCAATCGTTATGGTGCAAAAGCCGCACTGGAAACTCCGCCGGTGAAGAAAATGCTCGCGATGGGCGTGCCCGTAGGCGGGGGCTCAGATGCTACGCGGGTGAGCAGTTATAACCCCTGGGTATCCATGTATTGGCTGTCTGCGGGAAAAACGGTAGGCGGACTCAGGATATACGACGAAAACACGCAGTTGAGCAGGGCGACAGCCCTCGAGCTGTACACGCGTGGCAGTGCCTGGTTTTCTAACGAACAGGAAAAGAAAGGCGATATCTGCGTAGGCATGTTTGCAGATCTGGCGGTACTTAACCGGGACTATTTCACCGTCGATGAAGAGTCGATTAAAGGTATCGAATCCGACCTGACTATGGTAGGCGGGAAGATTGTCTATGCAAAGGACGACTTCTCCCCATTTGCTCCACCAAAAATTCCGGTACTCCCGGACTGGTCGCCCACCAAAATCTACAGCGGTTATTACCATGCACCACTGTCCGAAAATCATATCATCACTGCGGTACATTCTTGCAGCGGTAGTTGTGATGTACATGCCCACAATCACGATAGCGTAAGGCAGAGCAATATTCCGGTTAACAATTTCACCGCTTTCTGGGGTGCCCTGGGTTGCTCATGCTTCGCTTTTTAAACCATATAATGGAAACTATCATTAAAACACTCCTCTATTCAGATCTTGGATCTGATGTAAACAACATCCTGATTTTAGTCTTCAGGTTACTCCTGATGCTCGAACTTTTCAGGGTACACGGCATGAAAAAATTTAGGGTCGAGAACGGCGAACGGGAACATGTTCCTAATCCGTTGCACCTACCCGAACGGCTCAATGCCTTAATCGCCACTTTTTCCGACACGGTAGTCCCTTTCCTTGTGGCTCTCGGACTAGGCACCAGGCTTGTGCTGCTGCCAACCATTGGCGTTACAGCGATTGGCTATTTTGTGGTGCACCGCAAAGACAACATTGAAGTAAGGGACGTCCCTTATATGTACACCCTGTCATTATTATTGCTCTGGTCGCTTGGACCCGGAACCCATTCCATCGACACTTATCTACTTCGCACATTTTTTACTATTTAATATCAATATCATGGAAGCTAAAATTGGAATCTCTCCAGAAAATCTCGCTGCAGTAGCACATTCATTAAGTGTAATTCTGGCTGACGAATTTGTACTTTATACCAAAACGCGTAATGCACACTGGAACGTAGAAGGCCCGGACTTCTTAACCAAACATAAATTCTTCGAAGCCCAATACGGCGAGCTGGAAGAGATCATAGATGAGGTAGCAGAGCGTATCCGCAAACTCGGACATTATGCACCGGCTAGCCTAAAACAGTATCTCGCCCTAACCCATTTGTCGGAGGAGATCGATGGCAAGAATAACAGTGAGACCTATATTCAGGCATTGCTTCAGGATCATGAGAGCATTCTTATCCACCTGCGGGGAAATATCAATGGTTATGCCAACGCATTCAAAGATCTGGGGACCAGTGATTACATTACCGGTTTAATGGAAAAACATGAAACTATGGCCTGGATGCTCAGGGCACATTTATCTTAAACAACACATGGAAAACAACAATAAAATATGGTCGGTTACCCTCATACTCACAGCAATTGCCGGTTATTGCGACACCCTGACCTTTGTGGCAGCCGATAAGATTTTCTCGGCCCACGTAACCGGGAACTTTATCGTTTTCGCCTATCAGTTAATTCAGGGGGCGGAAAGCGAAGCCTGGATCAAGCTCATCACCTTCCCGGTATTTGTATTATCGGTGATGACCGGTGGGTGGATTGCGGTAAGATTTATCAATAAACACGCGCTGTTATATTGTGAGGGCTTGTTGCTTATTGCCGGCGGCCTGGTTGCTTATTTCCTTGGTTTTATAGATACGCCCGAAATCACCTGGCCCATGTATGTGGTTACGCTGATTGTTGTTTTTGCGATGGGGCTCCAGAACGCCTACAGTAAATTGTTCCCCAAAGAAACCTTCGGGCCCACAACAATGATGACCGGAAACGTTACACAGCTTTCGCTTGATCTCAAAGGCTTGCTAACCGGCAAAGGTGCTGCCTCGGCACGGGGATTCAAAAACGGACTGATCACTGTAGGTGGTTTTCTTGCAGGCTGCTTTTTCGGGGCTTATGTAGGTAAACTATTCGGATTAACCGGAATAATTGTTCCGGGCATAGCGATGATGATCTGTTACTATTACAGTAAATCCGCAGCTAGCGAATAAAGAGAATTTATGGCGATGCTTTGCCATCGCGTTGGACAAGAATATTAAAGAATAAATACAATGGATAACAATGTTTTGGGCTTACATCACATTACTGCTATCGCAGGTGATGCCCAGCAAAATTTCAATTTCTATACCCACATCCTGGGCATCAGGATGGTCAAAAAAACAGTCAATTTCGATGATCCCGGAACCTACCACCTCTACTATGGCGATGAACGCGGATCTGCCGGAACTATACTTACCTTCTTTCCATGGGAAGGCATCGGTCAGGGAACCGATGGCGTTGGCATGGCAACAGAAATCACTTATGCTGTGCCTGAGGGTAGCCTCGAGTTCTGGATAAACAGGTTCGCTGAACACAACGTAGTGAGTGGTCCGATTACAGAAAGGTTCGGAGAGTTTGTACTGCCGTTCAAAGATCCGGATGGCTTGTCGCTCGGTCTGCTTATTCCAAAACAGGCCGACCTGAGAACGCCCTGGGAAACAGCAGCAGTAACAAAAAAAGTGGCAACCCGTGGATTTCACAGCACAACCCTTAGTCTCCAGAAAATTGATGAAACGGCAAAGGTGCTCACAGACCTGTTAGATTATCGTTTGCTAGCCCAGGAAGGCAACCGCTTCCGTTTTATCAATGATCAAACAGAAACTGCTGCCGTGGTAGACCTGCTGGAGTTACCCGATGCTGCGCGGGGTAGAAATGCCGCAGGCACAAACCATCATGTTGCTTTTAGGGTGAAGGATGAAAAGGTTCAGCTGGAGCTTCGCGAAAAGATCCTGAGCAGTGGCTTACAGATTACCCCTAAAATAGACCGGGATTATTTCTTCTCCCTCTATTTCCGCGAACCCGGTGGTGTTCTTTTTGAAATCGCTACAGAGAATCCTGGTTTTACAGTCGATGAGCCCCTGGCGGAATTGGGTACGCACCTAATGTTGCCCAATCAGCATGCGCATCTGCGGGATGATCTCGAGAAGATTTTACCAAAATTAAGTTAACTGTCATACAACACAAACATTAAACAGATGAGCTGAAGGTCAACGCGGTAGTCCATCCAACAATTACCCTGGTCACCTGGCTCATCTTTAAACACAGAACAGCAACACAACATCATGGAAAAAGAAACGGCAAGGATTGAGGCATTCAGTGATGGCGTATTTGCCATTGCGATCACCTTACTGGTGTTAGAGCTCCATGTTCCGGAATTCAAGGAAGGAGGGGATGCAAGGGCGCTAATTGAAAAGTTGATGGAGCAGTGGCCGGGTTACCTGGCATTTCTCATCTCCTTCTTTAGTATTTTCATCATGTGGGTTAATCACCACAAGCTCTTCAAACAAATCTATAAGCGCAACACAGGTGTGATGTTTGCCAATGGTTTGATTCTTTTCCTGGTCTCGCTGGTATCTTATCCCAGTGCTTTGCTTGCCCGTTTTTACAATTCACCATCACAACAGGTTGCGGTATCCATTTATACGGGCATGTTTGTGGTGGTTAATCTTGCTTATATTCTTTTATGGCAGCAAGCCAGTCGTGATCGGAGCCTGCTGCGGCCCGGTCTGGAGGAACAGGCCATCTGGGATATCCGCAATAATTACCTGTACGGCTTTCCAACCTACCTGGCAGCATTCGGACTATCTTTTTATTACCCGGTTCCAGCATTGCTGATCTGTATCCTCTTGTGGGTTTTCTGGGCCCTTTCTTCCAAAAAGATTGATGTGGGCGACCATAAACTCACCATTTAAACCCGCTCATCCTTGACTAATTGTGTGTTATCAGAAATTAATTCCCTATAGTTGTTAAATTCATCCTGATTAAAGTAAGTTTGCATCGTTTTATAAAAACATTAAAGATTGTACCTATTGTATAGAAATTAACGTTTAGTGGTAGGTTACTCTCGCTTTAATTGATTGATTTATAGATGCTGAACATAATAATTTATTCATGATGCCAAAGATTTACATCTTTTTATTTTTCCTGACCTGCCTTTATTCGCCGCTTTCTGCGCAGCAAAAATATACCATCAGCGGAACTATCCGCGATGCCTCCACTGGTGAAACGCTCATCGGTGCTACCGTAAAAATACAGAACGAGACACAGTCTGCGGGCACATCTACCAACAGTTATGGATTCTACTCGCTTTCGGGAGCCGAGGGCGATTATACGGTTACGATCAGTTATACCGGATATGCGCTGTCTAGCAAAAAGATCTCGCTAAAAGCACCACTAAAGCTAAACATTGAGCTGGCGCCAGACAATGGGAATCTGCAAGAGGTGGTGATCACTTCCGGCGGAAAGAAAAACGATAACGTCCGCAGTCCGCAAATGGGCCTGGATAAACTTGATATGAAGGCGCTCGACAATGTTCCCGTTTTGTTTGGTGAGAAAGATGTGCTGAAAACCATCCAGATGTTACCCGGAGTTAAATCTGGTGGTGAGGGAAATACCGGCTTTTTTGTAAGAGGAGGGGCGGCCGATCAGAACCTAATCTTATTGGATGAGGCAACAGTCTACAACTCCTCACATTTACTGGGTTTCTTCTCAACATTCAACGCAGATGCGATTAAAGATGTGAGTTTGTATAAAGGCGGTATGCCAGCGCAATATGGCGGCCGTTTATCTTCGGTGCTTGATGTTAAAATGCAGGATGGTAACAATAAAGAATTTGGGGTTCAGGGCGGCATCGGACTGATTGCCTCGCGAATAAAAGTAGAGGGACCAATTGTGAAGGATAAAGGATCTTTTATGATCAGTGCCCGTCGTACTTATATCGACTTGCTGTTGAAAGCTTCTCCAGATTCTTCTTTGAATGGCAATACGCTGAATTTCTATGACATCAACGCCAAATTAAACTATCAGTTTGATGAGAAAAACACCCTATTTGTGTCGGGTTATTTTGGACAGGATAACATAGGGATAAAAGACCTGTTTGCCAACGACTGGGGCAATACTACTGCCACTGTACGTTTAAACCATGTGTTTAACGACAAGCTGTTTTCTAATACTTCGTTTATCTTTAACAAATACAACTACGCAGTAGAGCTGCTAGACGCGGATAACAATGCCCGCGTTACTTCATTGATCAGGGACTTTAACCTGAAGGAAGACCTGCAGTATTTTAGCAATAAACATATTATCAGATTCGGAGGCCAGGCTACGCATCACCGCATTGCCCCATCTGATATCACCACCTCGGGCAATTCAAGTTTTAATCCGATGTCGATAGAAAACAGGTATGGTTTGGAGGTGGCAGGTTACGCTTCTGATGAATGGGCGCTGACAGATAAATTCAATATTTTGTATGGAGTAAGACTTAGTTCCTTCTCTTTGCTGGGCCCAGGAACCTTTAATACTTATGACCAGGCCGGAGAAATTGCCTCTTCCATCACACGCGGTAAGGGCGATTTTGTAAAAACATATCTGTATGCAGAACCTCGTTTCTCAGCCAGTTATAGCTTAAATGAAGAGAATTCAATCAAGGCCTCTTACAATCGGAATACACAAAACATACATATCCTGACCAATGCCAACAGCGGATCGCCTACCGACCAGTATGTGATGAGCAGCAACAATATCAAGCCAGAGCTGGCCGATCAGGTAGCCATGGGATATTTCAGAAATGCCAGCGACGGTTCATTTCAGTTATCGGGAGAGGTGTATTACAAATGGCTGCAAAACCAGATCGACTATAAAGACGGTGCGGAACTCACTGCCAATGCGAATGTAGAATCTGAATTGCTGTATGGCATCGGCCGCGCCTATGGACTGGAGCTTTATGCGAAAAAAACAAAAGGTAAGCTGACTGGATGGGTTAGTTATACCTTGTCAAAAACAGAACGTAAAATTGATGGCATCAATGATGGCCGTTATTTCGCTGCAAAACAAGACCGTACCCATGATTTGTCGTTAGTTGGTATCTACAACCTCAATCCCCGATGGACTTTCTCGGCCAATTATATTTACAGCACTGGTAATGCAGTAACTTATCCGGCAGGGAAATACAATGTAGGTGGCTTAACCACTTATTATTATACCGATCGCAATGCCAACAGGATGCCTTATACATCGAGGCTGGATATCAGTGCCACACTGAAGGCAAAGCAGACCAAAAAATATGAGTCGAGCTGGAGCTTTGGGGCTTACAACGCACTAAACCGTAAAAACCCATATTCTATCCAGTTCAGGGACAAAAAGAATGATCCTACGCAAACCGAAGCTGTTCAAACCAGTCTTTTCGGCATTATTCCATCTGTTACTTACAATTTCAAATTCTAAAGATCATGCTAAAATATATATACATCAGCATTTTTGCGTTACTGCTCATCAGTCTTACTTCTTGCGAGAAAGTGATAGATGTGAAGCTAAATACCTCGGCCAACCAGGTGGTAATAGAAGGCGTGATTAGCAATCAGCCCGGTCAGCAAGTAATTACCATTACTGAATCCGTTCCTTATACCAACAGCAATCAATATCCTCCGGTAACAGGGGCTCAGGTTGTGGTAAAGGATGATACCAACCAGTCATGGCTCTTCACAGAAAGCAGCCCCGGCGTTTATACTACCGCAAATATGGAAGGTAAAACCGGGCGGAAGTATACAATGGAAGTGACCGCTAACCAAAACAGTTATACTGCTTCATCAACCATGCAGCTACTGGTTACGCTAGATTCACTGAGCATTAAGGTGCTCACCTTTGGCGGAGAAGATGTAAGAGCCGTTGAAGTGCATTTCAAAGATCCGGCAGACCGCGTAAACCAATATCGTTGGGTGATGAAGGTAAATGGCGTGCAGATTAAAGCCGTTTATGCAGATAACGACCGTTTAAGCAACGGAAACGACGTAACTAATGTACTTTTCTACAGCGATGATGATAATAAAAAACTGGAGACAGGTGATGAGGTAGAAGTGGAAATGCAGTGCATAGATAAAGATATCTTTACATATTGGTATACGCTGAGTCAGCAAACCCAAAATGGCCCGGGAGGAGGGGTTACACCAGGCAACCCACCCTCAAATATCACTAACAACGCTTTAGGTTATTTTAGTGCCCATACCACGGAAACCAAAAAGGTGATCGTTAATTAATCCAGGTCTTTGAGCATCCAGATATTACAGCCGTTGTGCACTGAATTGATATAAGGTTGTTCGAGATTATAAAAACCCAGTTTCTCATAAATACTTACTGCTTTGGAAAAGGCAGATATGCTTTCCAGGTAGAGTTGTGTATAGCCCAGTTCTACCGCTGAGGCAATGCTCTTTTGCATGAGTATTTTTCCGATACCAGTTCCGCGGGCCTGCTGGCTAACATATACTTTTACCAGCTCAGCGCAGTGTTCCGGTAAGCCTTCGGTGGGGAAAATGCCAGAACATCCGGCAATACCGTCTTCGGTTTCTGCCACCCAAAGTACCGATTTCGGCTGCTTAAAAAGCTCAAACAAATTGTCGGTTGTAGGGTCCGAATAAACCGTACCTGCCGTTGGTGCCCCATGCTCGATAAAGATTTCCCTTATCATTGTTGCGAGTGCGGCATTGTCACTTTCTTTTATTTCTCTGATTAGCATTTTTTATCTCGTTCTGTTTATTTCAATTGTGATGCTCTTTGTAAAAAGCTCTGACTGGATACCTTATCTTCAAATTCATTGATTGCCTTGAGCAGGTTATTCTGGTTATCGTTCATTTCAGTCAGCACAGTAACCATCACCGTCCATACCGGCTGCATTTTTGCAATCAGTTCCTGACCTTTTGCCGTTAACATCAGCAAGCGTTTCCGCTCATCATCCTTATCTTTTTTTGAGCGGATCAGCTTTTCTTTTTCCAGCTCCTTCAGCAGGCTGATGGTGGACGGATGGGTATAACCGATTTCTGCGGCGATCTCCACAACGCTGAGCGTTCCCTTGTGGTGCAGACTGTAAATCACCGGGAACCATTTCGGTTCAAAGTCTATCCCAAAAGTCTTGTAAATCATGGCCCCATCTTTACGCAGTTGCTCGGCCAGCCGCTGTAATCTGGTCGAAATAGCTAACAGGCCAGATTCGTCAATGATATTCATCTTATTTGATTAAGGTTAACTGGCGAAATACCGTGTCGGCACTCATCAATGGAAAATCCTGAGGAAGCTCTTCTTTCGCAATAGGCGTAAAACCATTTCTTTCATAAAAACGCAGTGCTGCTTTTAATACAGTTACCGTTCCAAGGTATAAGTTTTCTATTCCATTCTTACGGCCGTATTCCAGCAAGGTGTCAAGCAGTTTTTGTGCTACCGACAGCTCTTTTCCGCGAAACTCCTGTTTCACAAACATCTTTCTGATTGCTCCGGAGCGTTCTCCAAACTTAATAACCGCAATGGTACCTATCAATTGCTGATCAATAAAAGCGCCCCAGAAACATCCGCCGGTTGCGTAATAAAATTCTTTGATTGCTAAAAGATCCGGCTGATCTTCTAAAGTAATAGGAACATTGAATTCGTTTTGCTGGATGTTCAGGATCAGGTCTACCACTGGCGACGCGTATTCATTCTGTATTGGGCTAATTGTTAAATCTTCGTTCATTATATGAGTGTATATGTACAAATATACGTAGTTGACTACATATATAAAAGACCATTTAATACAGAATTTTTAGGCCATCAGCTTAGCGCTTAAAAAGTATCTTTCTTAACTGGACAAGACCATTGGTAAGTTTTTCTTTTTTGCCAACTATAGGAATGCTCAAAACCGCCAGCAGGGCGATGGCGGCAGAAGTGCCAAGTGCCCCGCCATAACCGTTAAAGAAATTGCTGGTATGCAAATAGATCAGGCAGAAGATTACTCCTCCGGCACCAATTAAGGTGTAATTGGACAACAATCTTGAGGATACCATACCCACAAATGATGCTCCGATGCAAACCACGGGTATGTTTTTAACCAGGTAAGGGGGCAGGAAATTTGGGAAAGCGTAAAATAATAAGGCAATGGATAGCGATAGCAATGCCGATGAGCGTACCGGTCCTTGATTTAGTTTTTCACTGGTATAAAATGTACTGATCGCAGTCAGGAAACTTACTACAAGAAGTACCAGGATATTAAGCATAAGAGGAGATCAGAAAGAATAGAAAAGAAGTGATCACCACGCCGGCAAAAGCAAGTGTGCCCAGTTTTCCGCCAAGCCCCGCAAAAAGACTTTTGGAAACGAATAACAGGATGGCACTGAAAAAACTTGCCGTAAGGATGAAGGATATTCCGGTGGCGACTACTGTGCTGGACATGCCGATAAAGGCGCCACAATAAATTGCCGCGGGCAGCTGACGCATATAGTGCGACTTTTTATTCAGGCTGGGCAGAAAAGAACCAGTAAGGCCTACCGCCGAGGCAGAGATTACGGGTCCCAGCTTTAAGAAATGGTTGAGGTAAAAACAGGCAAGGGCACCTATGGGGATCCAAAGTACAACAAGGATATGTTCGTAAGTATGTTCTTCGTGATGGAGCGGCCCTTTTAAATAGGTAATCAGGATCAACAGCGACAGCATTGTTATCAGGATGCTGATGATCAGCGACTGTGTATTTTCTTTAAAGATGGCCAGCAGGAATATCATCTGCACGGCCAAAAGGAAACAGATGAAAACAGTTCTCGCGGTTTTTCTCCGGCTCATAGATTTGGAAAGTTTTAGGGCGCAAAATTAAGGAAATTCTGCACCCCGAAAAACCTATGAATGTAATATCTGAACATGTGCTCAGCAATTCAAGCTGTCTGTGTTCAATATAGACCGGCAGCATTGTTCGGTAAAGAAGGGTGCCTTTGATAAGTCCGGGCTAGTTGTCTTTCCAGGCGGTAGTCCCTGCAGAGGCTACTTTAATCACCTGCGGATTTTTACGCTTTTTCTCTGGTCCTAAAAGCTGATCTGCATGTGCGCGGGTTTGCTCTCTTACATCTTCTATGGTATGATCACCCTCTTCCTGCTCCGCCGTTGCCTTTTCTGCTTTGAAGAGCAAGGTTAGCTGGTCGGTAAGTTCGGTTGCTGAATTCAGTAATTGTTCCCTGGTTTTACGGCCACTTCGTGGTGCAAATAACACACTTATTGCTGCTCCTGTTGCCAGGCCTGCGATCAGCGCAATGGCTGTCATTGTATTTTGTTGTTTTTGCTGATGTAAAACGCTGTTGATTAATCTTCTATAGTTCATAAATATATGTTTAGGTAAATAATTGAGGAATTTAAATCGAAGGATATTAAGACTGAAGGCTTACCCAGGCAATTGCCTGGTCAATTTCGGCTAGTTTGAAACCTTTTGCATCACCGGGTGTCACATAGGCAAAGAGGTCGGTGAAGGTTTCCACGGCTTTCTGATCGGTCACTATGGCCATTTTTTTCCACTGTGTGATGTGTTTTACCCCGGCAATCACATCCTGGATCCAGGCACCTGCAGTGAAATTCTCTACTTTAGTATCCAGTACCAGCAGATAATATATTTCGCCATATTTTTCGGCCACAGCAGACAGGCCCGGAAGCAGGATTGTTTTGAGATCAACTTCATTTACCTCTCCCTGTGCCCTTACGCCGAATACGTAATCCGGCAGATTGTCGATGATAGTCAGCATAAGTTTTAATATAAATGTGACTGTACAACAAGCGAATAGCAGGATAGTTTGTAATTAAGCGATTATGGTCGCTCAGATCTTTGCCCTTGTAGCTAATATGATAACGGGGACTGCCATAACAAAGATGAACACAAAGGCGATCCTGAGCGTAAAAGCACCGGCGAGAAAACCGATTACTGGTGGCCCCACAAGAAAGCCAATGAAACTGATGGTAGATACCGCGGCGATGGAGGCGCCGGGAGACATTTTGGTAGATTTACCGGCAGCACTGTAGACCAGTGGCACAACAGATGAAATGCCTGCGCCAACGAACATAAAACCGATGATAGCGGGCAGCAGGGTTGGAAAAAGTACCGCGATCAGCAATCCGGTAGCACTGAGTGTACCGCTAACCTGCAGTGTTCTCCTCAGTCCAAAACGAGCCGCAAATCCATCCGCTACAAACCTGCCAATGGCCATGGTGCACATGCATGCGGTATAACCTGCCGCCATCCAGGCTTTTTCTGCCAGTACAATTTTTTTGAAATAAATCACGCTCCAGTCGAACATTGCCCCTTCACAGACCATTGAGCAGAATGCAATTAGTCCGAGTGTAATGAGTGAAGGATCCGGAATAGCAAAGGCGGGGGCATCTGATTGAGTATGGTCGTTGTGTAAATAACGGAGACAGAAAAGTACCGACACTACCGTAATCACGGCGATGATCACAAAATGTATAGCCGGTGGAACAGACAGTCCGATCATGAGCGTACCTATGCCGGCACCTATAAAACCCGCCAGACTCCATACGCCATGGAAGGAAGCCATGATTGGTTTATCGTATAGGTTCTCTGCGGCAACTGCCTGCGTGTTTACTGATATGTTTGTCGCGTTACTGGCCAGACCAAAAAGGATCAGGCAGATCACCAGCTGAAAGGCATGGGTAACCAGGCCTAGCGTTATTAAAGAGAGGCCATAAGTGATCAGGGCAATGGCCAGCAGGTTACGACTTCCAATTTTATTTACCGCCCAGCCCGATAAGGGGAGGGATAACATCAGGCCAACAGGTAGCGCAAATAATACTGCGCCCAATCCCGCATCGCTCAGCGCAAGCTTTTGCTGAATCGTTGCAATCCGCGATGCCCAACTGGCAAAGCAGAGTCCGGCCATAAAAAACATTGCTGCCACGGCAGCTCTGATAACGATACGTGAATAAGTTTTAGAAGGGAGCGTCTGTTCTTCGGTCATGACTAGGTATCTTGGTTAATGCTTGTTCTTTTCTTCAATCCATAACGATAAGTACTTTGTACTGCTGGCGGTATGGTGCTGTAAAATCTGTCCGAAAAAATTGCGCTGGCGGTGTTGCGTTAAATTTAGAAATAATGCTTCAATTACACTAATAAATGCAGCACTAAAACGAGATTTTCCGTATCTGGTATTGATGATTTCTATACCATTCTGCTGCGCCTGCAGCCATCTACTTTGGTCCTGGTAAATTAATACTGCCCGCTCTATAAGGCTTTCCGGATCATCGGCTATGTCGCCATTCCATTCTAGATCACCCTTCATTGCTTCTGCACCAATTGTGGTGGTAACAGCGGGTGTTCCCGTTTGCATGGCATCAATAAATTTCCCTTTAACACCCGCACCAAACTGAATAGGTGCCAATAAAACACGATGCCCTGAGATCGCCTCACGCGCATCGTCGGCTCTGCCATGCACCAGAAAATTCTCTTTTGCGTTATGCAACTGCGTCACTTTTGAGGATGCGTAGGCACCATAGATATGCAAATTTACCCCTGGCAATTTTTTTCTTAAAGATGGCCAGATCTCCTTTTTTAATACCTGTAGTGTATGCCAGTTGGGTTCGTGTAAAAAATTGCCGATGAAGACAAAACCTTCGCGGTCGTCATAATTTTTCCAATCTTTTGACCTAAGCGGATCGATTTCTTCTTCCAGAAAGGGCAGGTAATATAACAGTGTATGATCGATATGGAAAGTTTCCCGGAGGATGCTGATCTCGATCTCCGATATCATCAGCGAAAGATCGCATCTCAAAATAGCAGCGATTTCCCGTTTGGCAAGATCAGTATATAAGTTCAGCGGTGCTGAGGCTGCTGACTTCACAGCTTGCTGTCGCGCATGACGTAAAAAATGCAGGTCCTCCGTATCCAGAATTCTTAGCGCATCCGGACATTCCTGTTGCACGCGCCATCCATACTGTTCTTCGGTCATAAATCTATCGAATACGACCATCGCCGGATTAAGGTCTTTCAAAAAAACATTGAAACTTTGGTCGTTGAGTTTGATATCCTGTTCGGATACACCATTGCTGCTCAGTCTGGCACTAAACTCTCCTTTGCTAGCTGCCGAAGCGAAGGTTACCTCATAGGAAGCAGAAAGCAACAGGTCGATAAGCTGAATGATCCTGGTTCCTGCTGCAGATGATGTGGGCTCAGGCCAGACCAATCCGATAATCAACACCTTTTTTTCTAGCATTTCCCTTTAATTTACAGGCAAAAATAAGGCTTTTTGAGGGCTAATCTTTCTGGTGTTGATGATTAAAGGATTAAACCGGCTGATAATTGCTAAATTTGCAGCAAATAAAAATTGATCAATCATGCTAGGATTAAAATTATTGACAGACCCGCGCTGGGCAAATATTGCTGAATCAAACCTCGAAGAGATCTTAACGGATCATGCCTGGTGCGAACAGAAAGCAGCAACTAACGCCATTACGCTGATCACCAATAATTCTGAGCACCTGGATTTGGTCGAAGAGCTTACAGCCATCGCCATTGAGGAGATGCAGCATTTCCAGATGGTGGTAGATATCATCAAAAAACGAGGTTATACGCTCGGTCGTGAGCGTAAGGACGATTACGTAGGGCGTTTAGTGAAGTTTAACCGCAAAGATGGTAGCAGAAACTCTGCATTTATTGACCGTCTATTATTTGCTGCAATGATTGAGGCCCGGAGTTGTGAGCGCTTCCGCGTATTGTCGCTGAACATCAAAGACCAGGAGCTGGCCAAGTTTTACCACGAACTGATGGTCTCTGAGGCTGGTCATTATACTACCTTTCTGAACTTCGCACGTAAATATACCATCGATATCGATGTTGAAAAACGTTGGAAAGAATGGCTCGACTTTGAAGGTGAGCTGATCCAGAGCTTTGGCAACAAAGAGGCTATCCACGGATAGCTATCCCTTGATTTCATGTTGTAACATTAAACTTTTTGCATTGTAAAGCAGAAAGAGTGTTAGTTTTATGCGTCATATTTTAGTTTATGGTGTTGCATCAATTCTTAATTCATTAAAATATGTCACTCTGATATAGTTTAAAGGTTATTTTTTTATTAATTGTTTAATGTAATGTTGCTTTTTATGTAATTTGGAATGGTTTTTGGTCGCTTTTACAGCATTCGTCTCCCAGGCAAGTGTCTGTTTAACAGAGATTAATTTAACTATGGAAAATAACTTAATCAAAGAGATTAGTATCGGGGATAAAACTATCGTTCATTTTACCTCATTCACCCTCCAGCAACAATTCAATGCTCATCATTACTTCGAACTTCGCTTTAACCATGATCAACTGGGAGCGCCGGGTTTGATTAGCCTGGATAGCAGCCGTGATTTTGTGGGACAAACACTTAGTGCCTCCTTCGGTTATGCGATCGGTAAAATGCAGCAATTTTCTGGAATGGTTACCAAGGTAGAACTCGGACAGAGCAATGGTTACCACGGTGTGCTGGTGGTGAGTGGATACAGTCCGACGATACTGATAGACAGGGGGCCGGATTTGGGCTCTTACCTGGACAAAGACCTGAATGCCATTGTGAAGCTGGCTACCAAAGACACGCCTGCAAACGATCTTAAAATTGTGGCGAATGCCTCGCGATCGAAAACCATCGATTACCTGATTCAATATCGTGAAAGTGATTTCGAGTTTCTCAACCGACTGAGTGGCGAATACCATGAGTGGTTTTATTATGATGGTGAAAACCTAAACTTCGGTAAACCCGACGAACAGAAAGAAGTAGCCCTGTTTTATGGACGGGATGTGCAGAGCCTGCAATATGCGATGGAGGTGGCGCCGATAAAGAACAAACGCTTCTCTTACAACGCTAAACAGGATGAAATGCTGGAAAGCGAAAGCACCGGCAAAGCCTCGGGGAGGCCAGATCTTGTACATGCCATTAATGCTTCCAATTCAATATATAGTAAAACGTTTAATCAGCCATCTCTGGTGCGGGTGGACAATGGAAGTGATATCCAGGCACAGGTAGAAAACGAGGAGAAGGCAAATATCAGTGAATTGCTGAAAATCAGTGCCCAGGGTGATAACCCTGAAGTAGCACTGGGAAGTGTGGCGGAGGTAAGCATGAGTTTGAAACAAGGCCTGGATTTTTCTGCCGAGAGCCTGGGTAAATTTTTGATTACATCGGTTCACCATACTATAGATGAACGCGGACGCTACCATAATTCTTTCGAAGGCATTGTGTCTACCACCGAAAGAGTATCCTTTAAAAATTATGCAAGACCCTATCCAGACATGCAACTGGCGGACGTTACGGATAACAATGATCCGCAGGGGCAGGGGAGAATTAAAGTGAAATTCAAATGGTCATGCCAGACCAACGACCAGACTGAATGGCTGCGTGTTGTTACGCCTGATGCCGGAAGCAGTGGTAAAGTGAGTAAAAACCGCGGTTTTGTGTTCATTCCCGAAGTGGGCGACCAGGTGGTGGTATCTTTTGAAGAAGGAAATATTGCCCGTCCGCTGGTCATGGGAAGTGTGTTCCATGGCAAAACCGGCAGTGGCGGCAGCAGCAGTAACGACAGCAAGAGCCTCACCTCCAAAAGCGGTCATACCGTGCAGCTCAATGATGCAGGTGGTATTACCGTAAGAGACAAAGACGAAAACGTCATCGACCTAGATGGTGCAGGAAACATCTCCGTGCACAGTAAACTAAGCATAAAGCTGACCTGTGGTGAGGGTGCAGAGAGTGCAATCAGTATGGACAGCGAGGGGAACATCCTGCTCAAAGGAAAAACCATTGCTGCCATAGGATCAGAATTAGTATCCATGGGCTCCGGCAGTGGCGACGGCGATTCATTCTCCGGGTCAGGGTTTTCGCTTGATCCTAAAGATGTGAACATTGGTGCCAAAGCCAAACTCAGTTTATCTGCTACCAGCAGCCTCGAAGCCGGTAGCGCCGGCACCGTAGTGGTACAGGCCAGTGGCGAAACTATCGTGCAGGGCTCAAAAGTAAATATTAACTAAAACAGCTACATGGAGAACAATGCCATTATGCAAAGGGTAATGATGCTTTCGGAAATGTGGGCATCATCCCTGGTTAAACATCCCGAAAAGCAGGTTTTTGCCTGGGTAGGTGCGTCATCGGTAGAATTTAAAACCATCAAAGGTTTTGTGATGTACCAAACCTCCATGGAAAAAACTTTGCAGGATACCTTCATCTGCCTTACACAGCCATTTGAGCCTGAGCAAACCTTATATGGACAGGGCATGGTTAATAACCTCCAGGAATATTTTGAAGCCTGGAATAAAGATGCCTCCCTAAGTGCTGGCACCGGAATCATCCAATGGAATCCCGCCTCGGCGAATCAGCCTCAACAAGATCCCGCCTCGTTTTTAAGCAATATGCTTTTACTGGCAGATGCCCTTAAAGTGGATGGCAAACAAGGTAAATTGGTGCTCGCTCTGTTTCCTAATGCTTTGAACGACCCTGCGGCATTTAGCCAATGGATAGCGGAGCTGATAGACATTGGCATCCCCGATAGGATCAAGGTGATGCTTTATGAATCGCGCGACTCCCTTTATTTCCGCAAATTGGAAAAAAACAAGGGAGAAAAATTCCTTTATCTCTATCCCGATCTTGATATCGCAGGGGCAATGGACCAGATCCTGGAAGATACCAAAGCAGGCAAGGCCAGTGAGGAAGAAAAAGATATGGTCAGCTTTCAGCAGTCGCTCATTAAGCTCAACGAGGCTGTAGGCTATCGCGATGAGGGCGATGTAAAACATTACCGCGACAGCTGTTTAAAGCAGACCAAAAAATATGACTGGCTGCACCAGGAAGCGCTTGTATACTTCTTTATGCACACTTTCTATTCTGCTGCACAGCAGATCAAGCTGGCGCATGAATCCATAGACCAATCCATCGCCTTAAGCATTACCGCCACAGAAAGAGAACTCATTCAGAATAACCAGACCATCTATCAGTATTATATCGCCAAGGGCAACCTGTTTTTTATGCACAAAGATTTTAAATCTGCCGCAGAGGTTTACCAACAATGCCTTCAGCTCGATAGCAGCAATGCCAATGTGCTTATGCTTGCCGGCATCCACCAGATGCTGGGCAACAGCCTCCGAAAGTCAGCCACCAAAGCCGAAGCGCGTGAATGTTTTGCCACTGGCTGGCAGTTACTGTATGCCAATGGCGAGGAAGAGCTGAAAGACAATGCCATGGCGATGTTTTATGCCAAAGACATGCTCAGCGTAGCCGATGAAAGTATGAGCAAAACCTACGTTCCCCTGATGGATAAACTATGGGGCATCAACTGGATCAATAACCTGGCTGATCAGTACCATCAGCTCACCAAAACTAAATAAAATGAACAACCTGGTCACCATTTGGCTCGCCGCCATTTTTATCATCATCTCGCTGGTTTACACCGGTTGCAGTTACCTGCAGAAAGATAATGAGGACAAAGACAAGTATAAAAATTATGTAGCCGCAAAAGCCGTTATAGACCAGGTATTGCCTGTTCGCGTTACCCGCTACGGCGCAAAACAAGCCCGCTATAACCTCACCATTATTCCTGCCGGCGGCGCAGAGAAGATTGCCCGCTTTAACTGTGAAATTGGCGGAACACACCAGGTAAATGATACTGTAACAGTTTACTACGATCCTGCGCAGCCTGCAAGCAGTGAAGTGAAATCAGAACGTCCATAACATAAATTGAGCTGAGCATGGCATTCAAAATCATCAATGATCCGTTAAAGCCCAAGGCACCCGTAGATCCACAGCCGGCGGCAAAACACTTCGATATTGTTTTAGGTCTGGATTTTCACGTCCTGAAAGTGCCATGGCCAATTACGCCATGTCCCATTACCCCATTTGTGGCGCTGATCTTTGATCCGATGGACTATATCCACATCACTATCCCGGCTTTGCCGGTATATACCGATGATGGCTTTACGCTCGCCAAAAACGTACCCATGGGCGGTACCGTTGTGATCAACGGCTGTTATCGTGGTGCCGCACAAAGTGCCTTGTGGGGAATGCCCTCGGTACCTCCACTGATGGGGAAACTCAAAGGACTGGGAAAAGCGGTAAAAGCATTAAACCTGCTGCACTCTGTTATCCCGCATCCTTTATTTTTATTACCCAAGTTTTTTCACCCCCATGAAGGGCAGCTTTCTCATGGCAGTGAAACGGTAATCACCCAGGGCATGTATCAGAGTACCTTTCTCTGTCGCGCTTACTCCTGCCAGGATATCGGGAAAATCCTGCTGAACAATCCTACAGGAGGTTTTTACCTGAATTTTCTTACTGCGGTAATGGTGGTTATTCCTTTTGGTAAACCTGTAATTATCGGCGGGCCGAAAAAAGAACAGGTGCTGAAACTCGCAGATCTGATCAACAGCCTCATGTTTCTCGGCTTGATGCAGGGACTTAAATTTGCGGTTAAACTGCTCGGTAAGCTGCTTACTAAATTGCTGGCAAAAATAGAGGCTAAGTTTCCCGGATTTGCTAAATACCGTGCTGCGGTACAACCCCATATCTGTAAATACCTGGGAGAACCAGTTGATGCGGCAAGTGGTCACATGGCCAGTTACCTGGAAGGATTCTCACTGCCGGGGCCCATCCCATTTGTATGGGAGGCCAATTATTACAGCGACAGCAATTATGACGGACCGCTGGGCAAAAATATCTACCACAGTTATGATATTTCCTTGCTGATTGATGAGGAAGATCAGCTGGTGGTGATGAACGATACTGCCGGCAGACCGGTGGTTTTTCCGGCTTTACAAAATGGCAGCAGCTTTTACAACCCTATAGAAAAATATGAACTGCACAGAGATGAGCAGGGAGTTTACCATGTGAGTCATAAAGATGGCTTGCACTATTATTTCAATGCGCCATTAACAGGAAGTAATGGTCATGGTCAGTTACGGAGTATTGTTGACCGCAATGGCTTCTCCATCAGGTTTTCTTACAATGCTGCGGGGCATCTGGAAGAAATTAAAGACAGTGCTGACAGAATTATCCGTGTAGAGAGTGATGAAAGCGGACTGATTACTGCCTTATCGCTGCCCAATCCGGGACTGTCCATCAGCGGGGTGCGGTTTGATGCGATGCGCTATACTTATACCCCCGACCGGGAAATGAAAGCGATGTATAATGCCGAAGGCTATTTCAACCGTTTTGCATGGAACGACAGGCTGATGATTGCGAGGCGTTTTAACGACGGCACGATTTTCAAATTTGACTATGATGCACTAAATCGTTGTACTGCCGCTCTGGGGCCTGAGGGTCTATACAGTTATACATTTGTATACTTAGAAGGGCAAACCATTGCAACAAACAGTCTGGGTCACAGTAAAAACTACTTTCACCATGACGGTATCGTTACTAGAATTGTAAACAGCCTGGGTGGCGAGCAGTTATTTACCTACGATGACTGCAGTAACCTCATTGCCGAAAGTAATGAAATTGGCATTGCCACTACTTACAATTATGATGACCGGGGCAATCTTACAGGCTTGCAGTTACCCGGACAAGGTGATATTGTTATCAGCTATAATGAATTAAACAAACCCATACAAACCACTCTCCCGAATGGTGGCGTGTGGGCCTATGAGTACGATGAAGCGGGAAATCTGTTAACACGTGTTAATCCGGCTGGTGGGGTCACTACTTACGACTACAATGCCGATGGCTTAGTACAGGCCATTACCAATGTAGCCGGACAAACTTCAGAACTGCGTTACGACCGTCAGTATAACCTGCAGACCGTAATCTTTCCAAACCGCGCGCGGGTTACCTTCTATTACGATGCCTTAGGCAGATGTATAGAGCTAACGAATCCGCTGGATGCTACCCAATACAGAAAATATAACCTCCTCGGCAAAATCACTGAATTCAGAGATGCGGATGGTACAGTGCGGCAATTGGTATACGACAGCATGGGTAATGTTGTTGAAGCAAAGGATAAATACTATGATGTAAAGCTGAAGTACAATTTCTTTGGAGACGTAACCAGAAGGAGCCAGGGAGATACGTCGGTCAGTTTTGTATATGATACCCAAGGGCAGCTCAACGCCGTGGTGAACGAACATGCCGAACGCTATAATTATGAGCTGGACAGTGAGGGGAATGTAATTATCGAAACTGGATTTGATGGTTTGCAGCGCAGGTATCTGCGGAATCCTGCGGGGCAGGTTGTACAGATGCAGCGCCCGAACGGACATATCGATGCTTATGAGTATAATAGCGCCGGCAAAATCACCACCCTGGTTCACCAGTCTGATAACAGCACTGAGCATTATGCTTATGACAATATGGGGCAGCTGGTTTCGGCAGTAAACGAAAGCGCAGAAGTTAGCCTCAAGAGAGATGTGATGGGGCGTATCTTACAGGAAAACTGTAACGAAAACTGGATCAAGAATGATTTCAATATACTTGGTCAGCGTGTGAGCCTGGAAAGTAACCTGGGTGCTGTCATCCGGACAGGCTATGATGAGGTAATGAGCATGGTGCAAAACATCGATGCCAATGGCTGGCAGGCACAGCTGGAGCGAAACCAGCAGGGGCAGCTCATCCAAAAAAATATGCTCGGTGGCCTGCAGGAACATTTCGATTACGACCGGACAGGTAAACTTACCCAGCAGCGGATCAGGCATAACCAGCGTTTTGAACATCAGCGGAATTACAGTTGGGATGGCGATCGTCTCGCAGCGATCAAAGATTCCGGGACAGGGGATAAAGTTTTTAAACACGATATTCACGGAAACCTCGCCGAGGTAATTTACGGAGATGGCAGTGTAGAATTCCGGATGCCCGATGCGGTAGGCAATTTGTTTGAAGACCCACTGCGTAAAGATCGGAAATACGAAAAAGGCGGTCGCTTGCTGGAAAGCAAATCTGCTAAGTATAAGTATGACAAAGAAGGCAACCTCATTGAAAAAAGAGAGAAAAGAGGGGACGTATGGCAGTATCAGTGGACTGAAGGAGGCATGCTTTCCGCCGTTATCCGTCCAGACGACAGTGTAGTAAGCTTCGGTTATGATGCGCTGGGCAGGCGTTTGTGGAAGAAGTACAAGAAGACCACCACCAGATATGTGTGGGATGGCAATAAGCCGCTTCATGAATGGAAGGAGTTTGATACAAAGGAAAGTACCGCCGATGAGATTATCACCTGGATATTTAACGAAGGAAACTTTGCGCCGACAGCGAAGATAAAAGGAGATAAAAAATATAGTATTATTGCAGATCACCTCGGTACACCTATACAGGGTTATAACGATGAAGGGGAACTCATCTGGCAACGGGAAATAGACAGTTATGGTAAGGCGAAGATGCAGAGAGGAGAAGCCGGATTCTGTAATTATTTGTACCAGGGGCAAACATTAGATAGCGAAACCGGCTTAGCCTATAACAGGTTTAGGTATTACAGCCCGGAAGAGGGGATGTATATTAGCCAGGATCCGATAGGATTGGCTGGACAAAATCCGACGCTCTATGGATATGTAAAAGATCCGAATAGCTGGATTGATATCTTTGGTTTAGCTTGCCAGCATGATAGTGGAGATAGAGGGAGTAGTCAAGCGAGAAAAGACATTGAGAACAGTGGTTTAGTGATTCTCGGGAGGGAAGTTACTCTAAATGTTCATGGAAAAGATAATGGTGTTGGAAACATACGGGCTGATTATGTGGCAGTTGATCCGGCTACCGGGAATTTGCATGTATTTGAAGCTAAAAATGGAAATAGTGGATATACGGTGAATCAAGAAGGGGCAAAAGTGTTCGATGTGGAAAGTAAAACCAATTTGGATGCAAAAGGTGGTGGATTAGATTTAAGCAATGGTCAATCAGGCACTGCAGATATTGCGACGGGAAACAAAAGTAAGACTAATGATATGAAAAGATTATATGACGGAGAAACTGGAGGATCCTCAGATTTTGGAAAAGGAACTTCACATGATATGACTTTTCACACTTTATGGTATAATTTATAAATATTATGATGACCACAAAAAAAGAAATATTTCAATATTTATTTAACGCACTGGAACCAATGATTCCTGTGCCTATTTTGAAAAAAAATAAAAAGGTTGATACCATTACCTTTGATAGTACCAGTGGGAATAAAATAATTTTTAGTTTATTGCCTGTTTTAGGTGGAAGAAAGGGCAAAGGATCTTTTGTATTGACTTATAGTATGGCATTGTATAATCCAACCTTATCCCATGTTCTTAAGAGGCCCTTTCATGTAGAAGAAGGACCTGACCCAGGCCTACTTTTAGCTTTAAGTTCAAACAATAATCTGCCAAAAGATCTCGAACCTGATCTAAAATACTCATTTTGTGTGGAGGCAGATAATAAGGAAACTGCAGATCAACTGCTTGATGATATCAGACAATACTTCATGCCCTATGTTAATCCAATCTTGAGTGAATATGATTTATTATTAGATAATTATGCTGATCCGTTATTTGTTAAAAATCTTGGGAAATGGAGTCAGTTTAGGCTTGGTGTCTGCGCCGCACTGCTAACCAATCGAGAAGATGCGATAAAAGAATTTTTAGTTCCGTTAGCTGAGTCAAATACGAATAAATTAGACTTTATGGATTTTAAAAAAGCCACTGATTATCAGACTGAATTAGTCGATCCGATCAAAAAATATGCTGTTGATAATAATCTGATTGAGAGTTGAATTTTGAATAGGATTCAATTATGACGACAAAAAAAGAGGTACTTCAATATTTAATGAATGCGTTGGAACCAATGATTCCTGTAGTTATTTTAAAAAAGCATAAAAGTGCAGGGGCCGTCATTTTTGATAGTGTCAATGGCAACAAAATAGATTTTACGTTTATAACCGTAGTAGGAGGAAGGAATGGGAAAGGATCTTTTGTTATGACATTTAACATGGCATTGTATAATCCAGTTCTGTCAGATCTGCTTAAGAAGCCCTTTAATGTGGCCGAAGGATCTCCGACAGGTCTAGTTTCAGTTCTAACTTCGGACAATGATCTACCCAAGGATCTCGAACCTGATCGAAGATACTCATTTTGTGTAGAGGGAGATAATAAGGAAACTGCAGATCACTTGCTTGATGATATTAGGCAATATTTTATACCATATCTTGCGCCGTTCCTGGGCGACTATGACCGATTATTAGATTTTTTCAAGGATCCATTATTTGTCAGGAGTACTCGAAGTGGAAGACAGTTTAGAATTGGCGTATGCGCAGCATTGTTGACTAATCGAGAAGATGCGATAAAAGAATTTTTAGTACCGTTAGCTGAGTCAAATAATAATAAAAATGAGATTTTGGACTTTAAAAAAGCATCGGATTATCAGACCGAACTGGTAGATCCAATTAAAAATTATGCTGTTGAAAATAATCTGATCGAGAATTGAATTTTTACTAATCTAGCAATGAAGCGTAGACTTACCAATGTGGAATGGTTCAGTAATGCCGGTAACGCAAATACTGATGTTGCTTTTGCCATGCCAATAGAGAGAGTAAAAAGTAAGGAGGAATGCCTAAAGCATATTAATTCACTCAAATGGGAGAATTTTGTGCTATATGCGTTCAATCGACTATCATCGTATGTCAAATCTTTTCATAGTGAACAAGCAGCTGATTGGAATGATGTAGCTAAACAAGCCCATCTACAATATAAGGAATTGGAAGATCTATTAGTAGAATATAAAACTGAATTAGACATGCCTGATGATATTTTGATTGACATAAAATCCATCTATATATATTATTTCATAGAACAACATTATCTGGAAGTGATCGGTGATGAAATTCCTATTCATTTCAAGCAACTAGTGGATATCTATTCCTCGGGTCATATTCCTTGCGGCTGGAATGGTCCAATTCCTAAAAACGAAGGATACGAAGCAATAAACTTTGAAAAAGGAAAGATATTAATATGGTAGAAGATAACAACAAAATTTTAGACTTTCTGGAGGAAAATCATTTCCCAGAAGCTGATGTTAGCGCATTAAGGGGCTTTCAGTCGCGTGATGGATTTCAGGTTATTAAGGATGAAGATCTATCCGGTATGCTTCACTTCTTCAGCCAATATCCCGTGGACTATGAAGGAATTATTCCCTTCATGACTGATGATAATTCAAATTATCTATGCGTTTATTTTGAAGGGAAAGACCGCGGGAAGGTCTGCTATTTAAGTCATGATGAATATGACCTAACGCCAAGGTTTTCCTCAATTAAAAAGCTAATCGGGATTGTTTAGGCTAATCCAGAATTTTGGGATTATATGGAAATACCGGAAGAATTGATGGATGAAGAAACAGGATGGTAATTAGGGAACTTGGTTTAATATGATGAGCATAACGCATTTGACATACCAATACTAGTATTTGATGCAGATCAGAGTATTAGCTGGCTTTAAATAGTAGCATTATTTATGGCTGCAGCCTCCCTTTCTCATCATCCAAACCGGTACTATCATACTTTCGTTTACGTTTAAATAAGTCGTTACCAAAACGGTATGTAAAGCCTATCCCAAACCGGCGTGTGTCCGATTCAGTTACCTGCGTATAATTAGCTTGTTTTAGATCTACAGAATAATAATGATATATCCAGGAATGAAAAATGTCATCAACATTGAATCTGATACTACCTTTGTCATTTAGTATTTTCAATTGAACGGCCGCATTGGTACGGAATATTGCATGGGTGTAAATCTGTCCGTTCAGATCACCGCTAACGTAGTTGCCGAAAACCTCGGCACTCAACCGTTTACTAATAGTAAACTGATTTTGCATCCCGCCGCGAAATACCGTTTTTCTCGGGTTCAGCGTTATCCCGTCAACTTCTCCGTTTAAGCCCATTCGGGCTATTTGTACATCTACATTAAAATTCCACCAGGTATTAGGTGACAGGGATGAGCCTGCATTTAAGATATACATAAAGCCACGACCAATATTTTGTGGCCTGACAGTAAAAATATCATCCTTTACAGATGTAGTTCTGAATATTATATCTGTAAACCTATTGTGGCTTAACCCTAAGCGCAATGCCTGCCGGTATTGATATTTAATGTCGTAACGGTATTGATACTGCGGGGTCAAAAGCGGATTGCCGGATGTATTACTAAACCGATCGCGAATAAATATGAAAGGATTAAGGAGTTGATAATTAGGTCTGCTGATACGGCGAGATATGCTGAGATTAAAAGACTGTTTGCTGATAGTATCTAACTTGTAATTGATAAATAAACTTGGAAATAGTTGCGTGTAATTTTTTATGAATTGTGTTTCGGCAACAACCGCGTTACCTAATTGCCGCCCTTTTGCATGCGTGTTTTCAGCCCTTAGACCAGCCTGGAGGCTTAGATGTTTCCAGCTCTTTTGTACGTTTAAGTAAGCTGCGTTGATATTCTCTGAATATTTAAAATGATTTGACTGACTGTTATTGATAATGGATACCTGATTGATGATATTATAGTAATCGGCCATGTTATCATTATTGACAAAACTGGTTTTAACGCCCGCCTCTAATTTTGCTTTATCCTTTAATGGATGAATATAATCCGCCTTCGCGTTATACACATGAATTTCAGCAGGAATATAGTAAAATAACCTTTTGTAGCTTAAGGGTTCTCCCATTGCTGCATAAGTGAAATTGTGGAGTGATTGTTCATTTCGACTTTCATAATTAAGATAATTTGCGTCCACGGATATTTCCCGCCCGCTTTTGCCAAACTTATGTGCGTAGTTGATATTTGCGCTGTGGTTTGTTCCTTCATCTTTGATAAATGTCCCACCAGATCCCGTACTATCCAGCATAGACGGGTTAAAGGTTTCGTTATAATACCTATAATTATTCTTTTGATTGCTCTTGTTGAAGCTAACCTGGGCTCCATAAGTTGTGTATTCCGAAATATTATAATCAACTCCAACCACTACATTTAATCCATTCGATCTGCTTATGGTATGATTGTCCAGTAAGATTCTGGATTTTAATTCAGATAGATAATCGTTAAAAAATCTTTCATAATTATCAGAAGTGTAAGCTTTTTCAAGGTTATAAGAAAAGTTGCTGAAAACATTTAGTTTTTCATGATTATAGTTAAGATTTAAACTGTTGTTATTTTTGGCGTACCTCCCCTGAGAGTAGCCGTTTTGTAAGCTACCTGTCAGACCGCCAGTTCTGTTTTTTTTCAGTTTAAGATTAATAATGGCATTGCCGGCGGCGTCGTATTTTGCAGGAGGGTTTTCCATCAATTCTATCTTATCCAACATTCCCCCGGGTAATGTTTTAAGATAATTTGCCAAGCCCTGGGCAGACAAATAGATTTGCCTCCCGTCAATCAGTACCATCACGCCCGGCCGTCCATTTAGTGTTATTTCACCATTTGCATTTACCGTCACCCCGGGTGTTTTTTCCAGAACTTCTAAACTGTTGCTGCTTGCACTGCTTATCATGGCACTAACATTCACAGTTGTCCTGTCGATTTCTGTTTCGATCAGTGGCTTCTTCGAAGTTATCATTACTTCTGTCAGTCCAATGCTTTTGCCGGGTAATAGTATAATTGATGGCAGTTCCAAATTGATTCTATTTAACTGGAAAATTGACTCCTCATAATCTCTAAGTCCAACAGCGCTTACCCTTAAAATATAGGTGCCGTAAACTAAGTTCTCGAAAGCTATCTGCCCAAAGTTATCGCTGCTCCCTGCCTTAATAGCGATAGTATCGCCTGTCTTGAAAATACGGGCTGTAGCGCCTGGAATGGCAACATTATGAATATCTTTAATAGTTGCTTTAATAGCTCCTATATTTTGCTGAGCTTTACTTTTAAAACAAAGGGTTAGAATTAGCAAGGTTATCAGGGCGGCTTTCATAGTTGTCAGTTTTGATAGTGTTTACTGAAGCAATATTGCTATTAAGTTCCTGCGCCGTAAATAATTATGTCGTATATTGTTTCAACGGGGTTAAATAGCCAATTTAGGGTGTTAGGGTTTTCGACACCCTAAAATGGACGTTCGTCAGCTGAAAGCTGTGGTGTAAATATTTTGCTTTAGATTACAGATTCAACCTTTAATATTGTATGCTCAAAGCAAAAGGATAATGATAGAAAACATCAAGCCGGGTAATAGCTTTTTCGGTAAACAGTGGTACTTGTATTTGGCGATATTTAGTGGGGTCTTATTGTTTTCCCCATTAGATTATTACATAGAATCGATGTATATTAGGAAAAGTGAAGCCATTGCCACGGTATTCTGCGTGTTTTTTACGCTTGCGGTCTTCTCGGGCAGGTACATCGTTCAGGTTTGGGCAAACAAACTTAATGTGGTACCTAAGACATACCTTATCAATATAATCATAGTAATTTTCGTATCCATTGCCTGGCTTTTTTTTCATGTTCACTTTTCTTTTGGCCATCGCTTTGGTATTCTTATTGTTGTTCCCCTGGTTATTTTCGGACTCGCGTCAGGGTCGCTAGTAAAAGTTATGCACGCCGTTACTCAAAACCAATTACACCAGGCACAGAGCGAAGCTGCCCATAACAAGAGCGAATTACAACTGCTTCAATCACAATTGAGTCCGCATTTCTTGTTTAATACTTTAAATAACATGTATGGTCTCTCTCTTACTGATCATCAAAAACTGCCGCCTCTTCTACTCAAGCTGGCCGATCTGCTTCGATACTCGGTATATGACGTAAGCGAGATTTATGTGCCACTGGTTAAAGAAATGGCTTATATCAAAAATTATATAGAGTTTGAGCGGCTAAGGATAGGCGGTAAGCTTATGTTGACAACTGACCTGGAAGAGATGATTGGTGCTGATATAAAAATTGCACCTATGCTACTCATCGTATTTTTAGAAAACGCATTCAAACACTCTAAGAACACCACTAGCGAACAGATCTTCATCCATATCTGCTTGAGAACATGGGAAAATTTAATCCTTTTTTCCGTTAAAAACACTTATGATGCAGAAAATTCTGCAACTAAATTTTCGGATCAAAGCAGTAGTGGTTTCGGGCTTCGGAATGTGAATAAAAGACTGGATCTGCTTTATCCAAATTCACATGATTTACAAGTAGAGGCTGATGAAGTATTTTACAAAATAACTTTACAATTAAAAATCAAAAATGGATAAAATCAATTGCCTTATTGTAGATGACGAACCCATTGCCAGAGATATCTTGGAAGTTTACTGTAAAAACATGAGTGGGCTAAACATCATTGGTACTTGCGATAGTGCTTTGGAAGCCAAAAACATCCTCCAAAGTCAATCTGTGGATATTCTGTTTCTGGATATTAATATGCCGATCCTGAATGGGATTTCTTATGCAAAAACACTTCGAAATTCACCCCAGATCATCTTTACCACGGCCTATAAGGAGTTCGCTGCCGATGCGTTTGATTTAGCAGCCTGTGATTATCTGTTGAAACCATTCTCGTTCGATCGTTTTATCATCGCCATAGATAAGGCTTTGGAAAGATTAAAACCAACAACAACTGCAACCAATGGTCCCACTTTTAGTAAACAGCTAACGGATGATTTTGTATTTATAAAATCAGACAACAAGATATACAAAATATTTTTTGCTGATTTGCTCTATGCAGAAGCACAGGGGAACTATACTAAAATCATAACCTTAGGTGCTTCATTAATGCCTAAAATGGCTTTTTCCAAGTTTGAAGACTCGTTGCCAAAATCACTTTTTCTGCGTACGCACAGGTCTTTTCTGATTAATAAGTCCAAAATTGATCATATAGAAGGGAATCGTATTTTTATTAAAACAGTAGAGATTCCTATTGGAAGTAATTATCGGGATCAGCTTTTAATAGATTTGGGACTTTAAAATCTATTTGGTGCGATTTAGAATTTACCACTTTCACAAAACGGTGGTACTGGCATAGGTAGAAAGGAGGTGGAAAGGGGGTTCAACCGTGGTCCAACCGTGTAAAATGAACTAGTTGAAAACACTCCTTTACAACACGGCTGAACGCCTTGTTATCCCCGGCTCTATATACAACCTCATCGCCACTTGCCTGTTGCTACATATATGTGTGCAAATTCGGAATTCAGATTGGCGTCAACGCACATTTTAGGGTGGACAAATCAGATTATACCTGCTTTAAACATCCCTGACAGCACACTATAGTTTTAACCTGGCAAGGCTGGCCGCACCAGCCATACCAGGTTAAAACATTTGTATTGAATATTTTAAAGCTAACGAAGTTTTTAGGGTCTTAGATATTATTTTGAAACGCCCGTAAGTAGCTTAATCGAATCAGTTTCTGCTTTTCTATAAGGAGTACCATCAGCATTGAAAATATCATGGAACCATACCTTTGGTTCTTTACCATCCGGCATCGGGGTATCCCATGCGTATTTAGTATTGCTTTTTCCGGCAACAAGTCCCCAGTTGTAAGCACCAATATTTTGTTTTTTCAATAAGGGCAAAATATTGCTGAATAAGCTGTTTCTTGTTCTGGCCATATATTCGGTACATACCAACGGACGTTTTGAAACGCTTCTTAGTGTGTCTATCACATGTTGGTGAACCTTTGGATCGCCATAGTTATGGTAAGTGGTGATGTCTGAATTTTTGATCTGGTAATCTGTAAGTTCCTTTAATTTAAAGTCCCAAACACCGGCAGATAGCGGCTGACTAGGGTTAACCGTCCTTCCCCATTCAAACGCCTTTTTTAGCAGTGGTAAACTTTTATTGCCATTGTTCGTGTTTCCGGGCTCATTGTATAAATCCCATAACACAATACGCTTGTCGTCTTTAAAGGTTCCAAGGACATCTTTGGTATAAGCTTCCAGTGTGTCAATCAGTTTAGGGTCTTCTGCCAGCGCAACTCCCGGATCTCTAACCCAGCCAGAATTATGGATGCCAGGTTTTGGTGCCGGCTGTTTCCCAACTGTATAGGTAGGATTCCAGCAATCGTCAAATAAAACAAACAGGGTTGAAATATGATGTTTATCGGCGATATCCAGGTAATCTGACATTCTCTTTTTAAAACCTTCTTTGTCTTGCTTCCAGGCGGCATGGTGTAAATATACGCGCATGGAGTTCATTCCCAGTCCTTCGGCATAGCCTAGTTCCCTATCAATAGTTGTTGGGTCAAAAGTTTCTTTCTGCCACATTTCTAACTGGTTAATGGCGGTACTCGGAATGAAATCGCTTCCCCGTAACCAGCCCCATTTCTTTTGCCAGGCATCAGCTTGTTCCAGCGTCCAGATTTCCCGCGGGGATGCATTTTGGGTGGCCTTTTTCTCCTGTGTGCAGGACTGAAAGCTCAGCGCCGCTACACATAGTGCCAGAAAGATGTTTAGTTTTCTCATTTGGGTTGTGATTTAATAGGGTTTATTTAAGATTAATTATTCTCCGGATGGAGTATTTATTGGTGTGTTGATTTTAACAGGTGCGCCTAAATTAGGGCTTCCGTCGGCATTCCAGGTAAACTGCTGTATCCTCGGATTTCTTTCGTTACTGCATTGCTGCCCGGGTTTTGAATTTGCATGATAAATGATCCAGTCTTCCTTGCCATCGGGCGATTTAAAAAAGCCATTATGCCCGGGCCCATAAGCACCATTTCCCGGCGACTGCCTGAAAATAGGTTGCGGAGTTTTGGTCCAGTTAGTGGCAATCAGCGGATCTGAATTTCTTTTGAGACTGAGCATTCCCAGCGAATAATCGTCTGTCCAGCAGCCACTCGCAGAATAAATCAGGAATACATAACCTTTACGGTTTTTGAGTATCTCTGGTCCCTCATTTACATGTGGATTACCAATTTGCTCCCAGGCATAAATAGGGGCAGAGATTTGTACGGCGGCAGTCTTCATTTTCCAGGGCTCACTTAATTCGGCCACATATAAACGCTGCGTTTTGTCGGTGGCCGATTTATGACCGCTCCAGAAGATGTAATTTTTGCCCCGGATATTGCTCACCGTGGCATCAATCGCAAAGAAATCTGCATTCTTGTCTTTAATCTGACCTTTTTTTGTCCAGGTACCCTGTGTAGGATCCAGGCTGATATTCTCGAGTACGAACAATCTTTGTGTTGCGAAATCTGCCGTAGCACCAGCCGTATAGTAAATATACCATTTGTCATTGATCAGGTGCAGCTCTGGCGCCCATAGGTTCTTTGCGTCGGGGCCGGAGGCAGGACTGCGGTAAACCACCGTTTTTTCTGCTTGTTTAAGCTTTGATAATGTTTTGGTTTTATGAATGGTGATGCGGTTCCCTTCGGTATGCATGTAATAGTAAAATCCGTCTTTTTGAATAACCCAGGGATCCGGACCGCTGCTGAGTAATGGGTTTTGGAAAGTATGTTGTGCAGCAGCCATCTTTTTATCGGGTTTAACCGGCAGGCATTGGATGACGGTAACTGCAATTGCAGCCTGTATCAGCAAAACGATTGTTCGGTTTTTTATCTCCATACTCAGTTTATATTTGGTTGTGCTGCAGCCAGGATTTGTTATCGCCAGTCACAACAGCTAATTAATGAATTATCATTTGATTATTTAGTTCAACTTTTATTCAATTCGTCTCATTTTTAATGAATGATATTTTAAAAGCAACTCCTGTTAACTCATAAAAAACCAACGTATTAATCCTGATAAAAAATATGTCTATATGTAAATTGATACATTTAGTCACAATTATGAGAGGATTTTATCATGCTAATCGGATTTAATAATATTACTTTGCGGGTTCAAACCGAATATTTTATGAGCAGCTTGCATTACGTCGATTACATCGTATTTTTCATTTACTTCATTATTGTCTCATCGTATGGATTCTGGGTCTACTACAGTAAAAAATCTGCCACTACCGGATCACAGGATTATTTCCTTGCCGAAGGTTCTTTAACCTGGTGGGCGATAGGGGCCTCGCTGATTGCCTCAAATATTTCTGCCGAGCAGATGATTGGCATGAGCGGATCAGGTTTTAAACTGGGTTTGGCAATCTCTGCTTATGAGTGGATGGCCTCGGCAACGCTGATTGTAGTCGCTATTTTCTTCATGCCGGTATATCTGAAAAACAAGATCTCTACCATGCCTCAGTTCCTCAGTCAGCGCTACAATGACAGGGTAGCGATGATTATGGCGGTTTTCTGGCTGATGTTATATATAATAGTGAACCTCATGTCTATCCTCTATCTGGGTGCTTTGGCGATCAGTGGCATCTCCGGATTAAATATTGTCTTCTGTATTCTGGCACTGGCGGTCTTTGCAATCTTCATCACCCTTGGTGGAATGAAAGTAATTGGTTATACAGATGTGATACAGGTGTTTTTTCTGATCCTTGGAGGTTTGGTAGCAACCTACCTGGCCTTAAATATCATTTCCGGAGGTGCGGGAATCCTGAAAGGTTTTGCTGTATTGAAAGATGGGGCTTCGGAACATTTCCACCTGATCTTTAAAAAAGACAACGAAAATTACATGGACTTGCCGGGATTAAGTGTACTGATCGGCGGTATGTGGATTGCCAACCTCAGCTATTGGGGATGTAATCAGTATATCACACAAAGAGCTTTAGGTGCCTCGCTGCCTGTGGCAAGAGGTGGTTTATTGTTCGCTGCATTTCTAAAAATGCTGATGCCAGTGATTGTGGTAATTCCGGGTATTGCAGTGTATTATATTGTGAAAGAAAACCTTGGCAGTATCAATGGTGCTAGTTTATTGACTTCGTCTGGTGCTCAGGATCCAAATAAGGCCTATCCTGCATTGCTTGGTTTGCTGCCAATAGGATTGAAGGGATTATCTTTCGCGGCTTTAACTGCCGCAATTGTTGCTTCACTGGCGGGTAAAGCCAATAGTATCGCAACGATTTTTACCCTTGATATTTATAAAAAAGCATTTAACCCGCAAGCCAGTGAAAAATCATTGGTTAACGTAGGAAAAATCTGTGTGGTTGTTGCTATGATTCTCGCAGTGGTGCTTTCCATGATTATTGGTGATGCGCTGATGGGTGAAGGAAAACAAGGATTCCAGTATATTCAGGAGTACACTGGTTTTGTTTCCCCTGGTATTTTCGCCATGTTTATTCTCGGGTTTTTCTGGAAAAAGGCTACCTCAAGTGCGGCGATGTTTGCAACCATCGGTGGTTTTATTTTTTCCGTAATACTAAAGTTTTTACCAGGATGGACCGACCTTTCTTTCTTACATTCAATTGGCTGGTCGGTTGCCAACAGCAGCGGTGTTTTTGAAATTCCTTTTATGGACCGTATGCTTATCGTATTTGCCCTATGTGTATCAGGAATGTACATCATCAGCATCGTTGAACATAAAAGAGGTGTGGTAACCAAAGGATTAGAAATAGATGCCAAAATGTTTAAGGTGAGTAATTCTTTTGCCATCGGTTCCCTGATCATTTTCGCATTGATAGTTGCATTATATACAGCGTTCTGGTAGATGTTATCTCCCAATCGCTGCTTTGCTTTAGCTACAAGCCGGTTTAGGGCACTAATCATGCAATTTATGCGTTTAATGTAATGATGCAGCAGGTTGATTGAAAGCAGATAAGCGACTAATTTTTGAACGAACCATTATATATTTTTCTATGAACAATCTTTATAAACAAACCTTTCTGCTGCTGACTGCTGCCGGATTTTTAGGATTTACGGGCTGCAATTCTTCGCAAAAAAACAGTGAAAATGCCGATAGCACTGCGGTAACTTCTGTAGGGGCTATGGAGCCTGAATTTGAAAAAACGATTGATGGCAAACAGGTTAACCTTTTTACACTGACCAATAAAAATGGGGTAAAAGCCATGATTACCAATTATGGTGGCCGACTGGTGAGTCTTTACATTCCTGATAAGGAAGGAAAAATGACAGATGTGGTAGCTGGATTTAGCAGCGTTAAGGGTTACCAGAACTCAACTGAACCTTATTTTGGAGCTACAATCGGTCGTTTTGGTAACCGTATTGCCAGAGGGAAATATAAAATTGATGGTAAACCTTATACTTTGTTTATCAATAACGGTGTGAATACTTTGCATGGCGGAAAAAAAGGTTTTCAGGATGTTGTTTGGGACGCTAATCAGGTGAATCCGAAAACGCTGGAGCTTAATTATGTTTCCAAAGATATGGAAGAAGGTTTCCCGGGGAACCTGACCGTAAAGGTAACTTATGCATTAACGGATGAAAATGGGTTGGAAATCAGCTATGAAGCCAGAACTGATAAAAAAACGATTATCAACCTGACAAACCATGCCTTCTTTAATTTAAATGGGGAAAGCAGTGGCAGTATCTTGAACCATAATGTTTTGATCAATGCCGATCAGTACACACCTGTGGATACGAGTCTTATTCCAACGGGTAAATTATTGCCTGTGAAGGGAACGCCCTTCGATTTTAACCGCTCTAAGACTATCGGCGTAGAGATTAATGCGAAAAACGAACAGCTGGCTAACGGAAAAGGTTACGACCATAACTTTGTGCTTAAAACACACTCTCCCGTTGATCCCGTTGCTGTTGTAACAGGAGATAAAAGCGGAATTGTGATGCGCGTATTTACCGACCAGCCGGGCTTACAATTTTACAGCGGTAACTTTATGCAGGGTAAAAACACAATGAAGGGTAAACACCTGGATGAATACCGTACGGCATTTGCCATGGAAACCCAACATTTTCCTGACTCACCAAATCAGCCTTCGTTTCCAACTACGATCCTGAAACCAGGTGAAATTTATAAAACGGTGTCTACCTATAAATTTTCGCTGATCCCATAAGTTTTTTACCATTACAATTCATTGTATCTAACCACAAACCATCTGTTATTTATAACAGGTGGTTTTTTTTTGAAATTTTGAACTATCCCTATAAATCACTCCCACAATCAAACCCAATGTCTTTATTTAAAAATTACATAGGAAACACTTGTAATAAGCTCCACAACATACATGTGTGTAGAGGCTAAGTTGGTATTAGATGTATTGTGAAACAAAAGGCGATAAGGTCCGTCTAAGCAATATCACCTCAGGTGTGATACATTATCTAAAATCTTAACCCTAACGAATGAAGAAAACTCTACTTATCTTTTTTACATGCAGCACTTTACTTCTGCAAAGTGTGATGTCACAAACCAGACCAATACGCGGTAAGGTGACCTCTGCCGGCGAAAAACTTCCACTTGCCGGCGTTACTGTAAAAAATGCAATTGATAACCATAGCGTACAGACTGACGCTGAGGGTAATTATCTCATCAGCGTGCCGGGCAACGAAACACAACTGATATTTAGCTTCGTTGGTTATTTGCAGCAATCGGTTAGAATTGGCAAAGGGGGAACTTACAATGTGCATATGATGGCCGACCAAAAGCAGTTGAATGATGTGGTGGTAATTGGCTATGGAAGTGAATCTAAAAGAATGGTAACCGGAGCGATATCCAGTATCAAAGCTGCAGATATTCAAAACAGACCGGTAACAGGGCTTGATCAGGCCATGCAAGGTCTTGTCTCAGGTGTGCAGGTTATTTCTGCCTCGGGAACCCCTGGTGGAGATGTAAATATCCGCGTTCGCGGCGTTGCCACCATCAACGCAAATACGCAGCCCTTGTATGTTATTGACGGTACGCCGATACAAACGGGCAGTAATGCGCAGATTACTTTTGGAAATGGCCTAACCAATGCACTAAACGACATTAATCCGGCAGATATAGCATCCATTGATGTATTGAAGGATGCCGCTGCAACGGCAATTTATGGCTCACGGGCATCCAACGGAGTTGTGATTGTGACAACCAAAAAAGGAAAGAGCGGCAGAACTAATGTGGACCTGGATTATTATACGGGTTTCCAGAATGCAACCCGCAAGATTGAAATGTTATCGGGACCAGCATATGTTGCTTTGTTTCAGGAAGCCGTGCTAAATCGATATCCGAATCTGACTGTCGGCAGTTTAACTTATCCTACTCTGGAAGCCTTAATTACCGATAACTTGAAACGTGGAAGGCTGGCTGCAAGTCCGGATTCGTTCATCACCACCAACTGGCAGGATCAGATTTTTCAGTCGGCCCCAATTAGTAATTACAGTCTGTCTGTAAACGGAGGAAACGACCGAACGAAGTTTAATGTTGCTGCGGGTTATTTCGATCAGGCAGGTATTGTAAGAGGTTCAGATTACAATCGTTTCAACATGCGATTGAACCTGGAGCATCAGATTGATGATAAATTTAAAATCGGTACCAACACAACGTTTAGCAGGAGCAGCTCCAACAGGATTGTGAATGATAATAACCTTTATGGGGTACTGAGTTCTGCGCTATTGATTAGTCCGGTAACGCCAGTGTATAATGCTGATGGCACTTATGCAAAAGATAACTACAATGCAGTGGAGAATCCAGTTGCTGCTTACCGCGAGCCATTTAATCTTACAACGGCCGGTCGGCTTTTATCAAATGTTTATGGCGAATACAAAATTCTGCCCTACCTGAATTTCAGGACCAACTTTGCGGCGGACTATCAGATATTCCATGAACGCAGGTTTTCGCCGACAACGGTGTTAGCAGGCGCGGCACCAACGTATGGCGCAGCTACAGAAACTTACTTTTCTGACCTGAACTTGTTAAACGAGAATACACTGAATTTTAGCAAGGGATTTGGGGATCATTCACTCACAGCATTACTAGGACAGTCCTGGCAAAAAGACAACAATGAAAGTATGCTGGCTTCCGGAACCAATTTTCCGGGCGACCAAATTCAGCGTTTGTCTGCCGCTGCGGTAAAAACTGCAGCAACGTCTGCGGGTTCGAGCGCTATATTGGTTAGTTTCTTCGGCAGGGTGGGGTATAGCTATAAACAGCGGTATCTAGTGTCGGCGACCTTGCGCAGTGACGGTTCTTCGAGGTTTGCTCCGGGTAAGCGTTTTGGTTATTTCCCGGCAGTTTCCGGAGCCTGGTTGATGAGTGATGAAGCTTTTATGAAAAACTTAAACTGGATATCTACCCTCAAATTGCGTGGCAGCTGGGGAATAACAGGAAACAATTTTATCAACGATTTTGCTTCAAGAACATTAATCAGCGGTTCTACATCAGCAGGGATTTCTACCAGCTATAACGGTGTAGCCGGCTTATTTCCCTCACAACTGGGTGATAATAACCTAACCTGGGAAAAAACACATTCCACCGATATTGCGGCAGACTTTGGCTTTTTGAAAGACAGGGTGATGTTGAGCGCGGATATTTACTATAGAAAGACGACAAACCTCTTGTCAAATCTGCCCTTGACTGGCTCGAGCGGGTTTACCAGTTACATGACCAATGTGGGCGCTATTGAAAATAAGGGACTGGAAATAGAACTGCAGACTGTAAACATCAAAGGTCGTGATTTCAGCTGGACAAGTAATTTTAACATCGCATTTAACCGGAATAAGATTTTATCACTTGCCAATAACGATGCGCCCTATGCCGCAGGATTTGGAAGTTATGTGCAGGTAGGGGAGTCGGTTGGAAGTTTCCGCGGTTATAAAACAGCTGGTTTATTTCAGTCGCAGGCAGAGATTGATCAGCTCAATGCAGCTGCGAAACTTAAAACTGGCAACAGTGCTGCACTCTATCAGGTAGCCGCAACATCGCCAGGTGATATCAGGTTCCAGGACCTCAATGGTGATGGAGTAATCACTGCTGCAGACCAGACCATTCTTGGCGCCGCGCAGCCTAAATTCAGTGGCGGATTTAACAATAACTTTCGTTATAAAATGTTCGATTTATCAATGTTATGGCAGTTTAGTTATGGAAACGATATCCTTAATTATACCAGAACTTTCGGGGAAGGGATGAGCAGTGTCTACGGTCAGTTTGCATCGGTTAACGACCGGTGGACACCTGCACATACCAATACCGCTACGCCAAGGGCTGTTTATGGTGATCCAAATACAAACGGGCGGATATCTGACCGTTTTGTAGAGGATGGATCTTGCCTGAGGTTAAAAAATCTTAGTCTAGGTTTTAGTTTTCCTGCAGCTACAGCCCAAAAACTGCATGTAAGAAAGCTGAGAGTATTTGCCGCTGCACAAAATCTATATACGCTAACGAACTATAAAGGCTTTGACCCGGAAGTAAGCACTTTCAATAATGATCCGATATCACTGGGCTCCGATTTTCTTACGGTACCACAGGCCCGGACTATTACTTTTGGTTTAAACCTGGGATTTTAATTATTCACGATGCAAAAGAAATTTATTTATATACTCCTACTGGTCATGTTAGTTGGCCATTCCTGTCAAAAATCACTGGATCAGCAAGCACAGGCCGGACTGGACGGAAAAACTGCATACACTACAAAGGCCGGAATTGAAGCAGGCCTGCTGGGCGTGTACGACGGCCTGCAGCAGAACGGTTATTTTTCGCTTAACTACCTGCTTTTCCCAGAATTATATGCCGACAATTTGGTGTGGACGGGAACATTCCCAACCTGGGCACAGGTTTACAACAAGACGATCCTTCCGGATAATACTGATATCGCTTTGATCTGGAATGCTATTTATTCAACAATCAACCGGGCAAACAATGTTATTGATGCTGCTCCGCGTATTGACGATGCAAGTTTTCAGAAAGAACGTACCATTGCCGAATGTAAGGTTATACGCGCAATGTGTTATTTTGACTTAATCAGGATGTTTGGCGGAAGTCCGGAAGGTTATAACAAACAAGGAGGACTGGGTGTTCCACTTCGCTTAGCGGCAACGCAAACACCGGCAGATGCAAAAGCAATTGCGCGCGCTACCGAAGCAGAAGTATATACACAAATTCTAAAAGACCTTGATGAAGCAATTGCGGGACTGCCTGATAGAATATCTGTTGGAAGGGTGAATAAGTATGTGGCTATAGCATTAAAGTCCAGGCTGCAGCTTTACAGAGGTCAGTGGGCAGATGCAGAGTTGCTTGCTACAGCAGTAATCACCAGTCCCAATAATTACAGTCTGGTTTCGGGAGCCCTATATGGATCGATCTATACAGAGAAAAACAACAGTGGCGAGTCTTTGTGGGAATTGCAATATATTGCCACAGATGCCAATACGCTGGCCTTCTATTACTATCCATCGCCGAGCGGCAGAAATGAGGTGTCTTCATCTTTAAGTTTGCGTGATGCCTTTGAGGATGGTGATTGGAGAAAAAATGTGAACTTTAGCAGCAGTCCGGCAGATAAACAACTGAAATACTCGAAGGTAAATCCCGGAACGGATAACGTGATGATTTTTCGTTTGGCCGAACTGTATCTTACGAGAGCAGAAGCAAGGGCTATGCAAAATAATCTTGACGCGGCAAGGGAGGACTTGAATGTAATTCGCGTACGTGCCGGTTTGCAGGTATCTAAGGTTTCAGATCAGTCGGCGTTGCTATCAGCAATAAAAAAGGAGCGAAGACTGGAACTGGCACATGAAGGACAGCGTTTTTTTGATCTCCGCCGTTATAATGAAACCGGAATTACACAAACGTTTAGAAACCTTTTTCCTTTGCCACAAAGTGAGATTACAAATTCAGGTAACCTGGTAATACAGAATCCTCAATACTAATTTTTCCAGAAAGCTGAGGAAACAAAAGCTTGCTGATCATCAGCGAAAATACTATGGTGCCGATTGATTGATAAAGTCAACCGGCATTTTTTTTGGCAGAAATCGATCAGTTGGCAACTGCGCTTTCTATAAAACTGTAATTCGCCTGACATAAGAATGGCCGACTTAAGCGATATTTGGGGACATTATCTGATAAAATAACAAGATGAAATTAGTATTTACCTTTCTCACCGTAATCTTATTTTCTTTTGGTGCTGCAGCACAGGACCTTGGAGCGGCAATGCCAAATACAATTTTTTATAACCGTGATGGATCGTCGTTTTCTACCTACAACATCCCGAAGGGTAAAAAAACGTTTCTCATGTTTTTTGACGCTACCTGCGGTCACTGTCAGAAAGTAGCTGCAGCGATCAGCAAGAGAAGTAAAGAACTGTCGAACATTAATATTGTGTTGATCTCGCAGGACGAATACAGGTCGATCGACTACTTCATGACTAATTTTGCCAAGCCACTGTTAACCATGAAAAACGTGAAAGTTCTGCAGGATCGTGATCACGTATTCATCATGGCTTTTCATCCAAAACAATACCCGGCACTTTATCTTTATGCGCCAGATAAGACCTTAACATTTACATCTAGCAATGAGAAGGATGTAGCTAAGTTCTTTAAACTGATGAAGTAAAACTTCGAGTTGTTTGCTGCTTAAAAATAAGCTGTAGTTAAGGCATAAAAATAAATTGCGGTGGAGCAATTGTATCTACGAAAGGCAAAGTGGGAATTAAAGTTGGGGATATTTTTACACAGTATCTTTCTAATATTCTACTATAGCCCCAAAATATTGCTTTCAAAGTCAGTATTGTATGTAAAGCACCAAGCTTCGACTCGAATTTAAAAAGGTGGCAGCAAAACTAAGCTTTCAGCCTGGATTACTAGTTGATTTTGATGTTGAAGGTTGCGATTTTGGAATCTCCCTGATCAAATGACGTTAGTTCGTTGGATACAATCCTGCCATAGGCATCAAAAACTGCAAGCCTGATATTTTGTTTTTTCTTTGAATTTATTGTGGTAGTAAGCTTTACGTCAGATACATAAGTGAATTTGATGTCTTCGCTCTCTGTAACATTAACATCATAGCTGTCTTTCTGAACCGAATAGTTTAAGGCGCAATCTGCACACTCAACCCTGATCACCCCATTTTTCGAAAAAACTACATTCGATAATGGATCCATTCCCGAATCTTTCTTACAGCTTACGAAAAGCAATGAAAAACAAAAGATAAGAAAGGTAATACGGTTAGTGTTCATATGGATTAAAAGGCATTAATGATGCCAGTTAACGCTGAGATTGTTGAAAACGGTTCCGGAGGTTGGAAATCAGGGCTTAATAGTAAATTGTGCCTTGAAGATCGCTTCCAGTTCTGTAGGAATCAGTGGTTTTTTCAACAACTTGGTAACATAAGGATTTGCTTCCGCTTTGCGAATATCCCCAAAGTCCAGCGTAGATGATAACATGGCTACCTGGCATTTCCTTCTCCATTCAGGTGGGAAATTTTTATAGTTCTCTAAAAATTCAAAACCATCCATTTCCGGCATTTGTATATCCAGCAGGATAAAGTTAGGCAAGGTCTCAGGTTCTTTGGCATGACTAGAAAAATACGCTATAGCCTCCTCACCCGACTGGCACTGAATAATTTCGTCGAACAGCCTGGAAATAAGAATAATCTTCGAATTAATCTTAAGATCAATGATGTTATCATCAATCAGCATGACCCTCAATGGCCTTTCCACATTAACTGACATTCGGAATTGTTATTTTGAAAGTTGTACCCTGATTTAATGAAGACCTGACAGAAATTTTTCCATTGATCTTGTTTAGTGCTTCTTTAACAATAAACAGGCCTAAGCCGCTTCCTTTGTTGTTTTTTGTCTTAAAAAATTGAGTGAAGATTTTTTCCAGGTGTTCGTTCAGGATACCCAGACCGTTGTCTGTGATCGCTATTTCAGCAGAATAGGCGTTAACATCGATGTTGATGTCTACAATTTTGTGATTCTCAGTATCCTTCTGGTATTTGATTGCGTTGGATATCAGGTTGCCCAATATCACCTCAATTCTGAAGGAATCGCCCACAAAGCTATGCGGCTGGTTGATATTGATATTAAATTTAGTATCCCTGTCGCTGTAGGAATAAAGATCAATTATTTCACCAACGAGCTTCTTAAAGTTGATTTCTGTATGGTCTGAAACGCTTTTGTTGTTTTTGTAATATTGCAGGGTCTTCTGGATATAGTAATCCAGTTTGTTTGAACAGGATTCAATAAGCTCCCAGTACTCGCCACTTGAATTGTACAATCCCTCCATTTTAACCAGGTTTACAATACCAATAACAGACACCAGGGGAGCACGAAGTTCGTGCGAGATGCTGTAGATAAACCTGTTTAATTCATCATTGGTCTTTTCCAGTTCTCTTACCTTATTGCGCAGGTCTATCTTGGAACGGTAAGCCTCATGCGCATTTTTGATCGAGTTATGCAGTTCCAGATCGTTCCATGGTTTGGTAATGTACCGATAGATATCGCCATGGTTGATGGCATCTGCCAATGCGGCGATATCGGTATATCCAGTTAACAGGATTCGGACAGGATCCGGGTAGGTATCTGAAATATTCTTAAAAAACTCTACACCGGTAGTTTCCGGCATCTTCTGATCGGCAATAATAACCTCTACAGGCAAGTTTTCCAGTATCCTTAATCCTTCCGCCGCAGAACTTGCTGTATAGATCTCATACTGTCTCCTAAAACTTGCTTTAAATGCGAGGAGGTTGTTCTCTTCATCATCTATGTATAAAACTTTAACAGGCGAGCGAGTCATATTATTGAATGTTTATAGGCAAGGTAATAATAAATTCTGTACCATGATTTACTTTTGTAATAACATCAATGTGTCCTTTGTGTTTTTCTATGATACTGAAAACAATTGAAAGTCCCAAACCTGTACCTTCACCAACTTCTTTTGTAGTAAAAAATGGTTCAAATATTCTTTGTTTGACTTCGTCACTCATGCCTGGTCCTGAGTCTTTTATGCTCACTTTTACCTGGTCTTCCTCCCCCCAGGTACTGATGTGTAAAAATTCCTGACTATTTTGTTCCGGCTTCATCTTAATGGCCTGAATAGCATTGGTAATAAGGTTCATAAAAACCTGATTTATTTTTCCCGGAAGGCATTCTACCAGTGGCATTTGCTGAAAATCCTTGATAATGTTGACCGATGCGGGAATTGTGCTTCTCAGCAGAACTAGTGTAGATTCCAGTCCTTCGTTGAGGTCTACCGGCTTCGTGTCACTCTCATCCAGGCGGCTAAAGTTCTTAAGGCTCCGGATGATTTCTGCCGTTCTTTTGGCGCCTTCACCAATACCAGACAGCAGGGAATTGATTTCGGTTTTTATGAAATCAAGATCAATTTGTTTTTTGAACTGTTCAACGGCCGCAATCTGTTCATGGATATCCTTGTTGGGGTCCATTTCTTCATATTGCTGAATTACATCATACAGATCGTTTATATCCAATTGCAGGGGCTTGATATTGGAGGTAACAAAGTTGATCGGATTGTTGATCTCATGGGCTATACCGGCAGTGAGTTGTCCCAGTCCGGCCATTTTCTCTGCATCTACCAATTGAGACTGTGCTTCCTTCAATTCATGCAGTGTAGATTCCAGTGTAGAGTTTGAGTTTTGCAATTCTTCCGTACGTTTGTTCACCTGGATTTCCAGTTCAATGTTTTGTTCACGGATCAATCTTTCGTTCTCTTTTGATACTGCCAGTGCTTGTTTTTGCGCCAGCTCGTTCTCATTTCTAAAGAAGTTGATCTTGTCTGCAAGGGCAAATGAAAGCAAGGATATCTGTATCACCGATCCTATCTCGAGGATGTAGGACGTAAAGGTATTGTATTCGATAATGTTGAAATTCCTCAGTACAAAAATGATGATGGACAAAAGGAAAATCGAGTATCCAATTAAAAAGAACACTGCCGGGCGGTATCCTTTTTTGCGGATGATATTAGCAATGTACAATACGTATGGTGAACCAAGCAGCGCAGTAATCTGTAAAAAGTCAATCGCAGTGGCGTAATGCCCAAGCATACCAATGATGCAGGCCGCAAAGTATAAAAAGACCAATACATCAATCCCATAATCCAGCTTAGGGGTATATTTTCTGGTCTGCAGGAACTTCCTGATGAAGACAATGGTGGAAATCCCTGAGAAAAAGGGCACCAGTATGGAACTGTAATTGGCTAACCAGGTGCTTTCTGGCCACAGGTATTTGAAGGATAATCCCTGAAAGGTAAACTGGGTAAGGCCCACAAAAAATATGTAGACGATGTAATAGTAATAACTGGAATCTCTGACCGTAAATGCTAAAAATAAATTGTAGAGGATCATGATGACAATGATCCCTGCATACATCCCGAAAAAGATGTTCTGTGTCAGGTTTTCGTTGAGTATGGAATGTTCTGTTCCCAGCAGTAAGGGCAGCTGTATTTGGTCTTTCGAATTGATACTGAGGTAAAATACCTTTATGCTGTCTTTAGGAATTTGAACCGGGAATATGTAATTGGGATTGTCTATTAAACGTTCTTTATAAGTTTTGTATTCCCCAAGGCTGATGTTTTCCCATTTTCCGTTGGCCTGGGGAGCATAAAGCACAACTTTGTCTATTGCCGGCTGACCTGCCATGAGGAAGAGCTTGCTGACTGAAGAGGTGTTGCGAATGGAAAGCTTAACCCAAACTGTAGCAGCGGTGATACCTAAGTTTGGCACTTCGTCTTTCGACTCTGTAAAGTGTTGTTGGGTGATTTTGCTGAAAGGAATTTGCCCTTTTTCATCAATAAAGATGGATAAACCTTTGTTCAGCTTGAGCAGGTGCCCGGCATTGTGGAAAACAATTTCTTCTGGCGGAGTGGCCGCATGGCTAAGTCCGGCTAGGACTAGCAATAGAAAAAGTAGAGAGAACGCTTTTTTGCTATTCATTGTTGTTTATAAGTTGGGGATCTGAAGGTTGTATTCCACTGGATAAGTTCCTTTAGGTCCAATCTCATCATTGATTTGATGAGGTTTTTCTCTGAGGGAGAGCATCTTTCCTCTCTCTGTCTCCGTGGCCAAACTCAGATCATGGATATTTTCCAGGCGCATTACCGTAGCTACCAGATCTTCTTTAGGGTAGTAAAATAAACCATCGTTTCCTAAAGATTTTTCAATGCTGCAGCCCAGCCTGATTCCCATTTTTACCGTAATTGGGGCGCACAATACAAAAAGACTCACTACAGGAAGCTGTGCGGCGATAGCCACACCTACGCGTGATAAAATATAAGAGCCAATACCCATACCGGCAACCTCCCTTGAATTCCATAATCCGCAGATTTCGCAGGTACCGCCACGCAGCTGATCGGCTTTGATCATGTCGTAAATTTTCGGGTCGTATTTGCCGATAGCGGTTTCTATAGGCAGCGGGTATTTGCCGTCAGCTACTACCTGAACCCTGGCACCGCCATACACCATTTTCGTTTCCTGATCTTCTACCAGGATAACAATTGTATTATAGTCATCAACCCAGTCCTGGCGGTTTGAAGTAATCTGAGTAATCCCGTAAATTTCCAGCAGTCTCTTATGTCCTACAATAAACTTTGCGCAAGCTTCAGGATCATCTGGAGCTCTGAATGTTCTAATATGTATCATTGTCTCCTCTAATTTTCTTTAATCGTATTATACTCGCTGGTGAATAATTCGTCAAAATCTACAAAATATCTTCCTGATGCCGTAAATTGGTTGAGTAATATTTTTCTGCTGATGTCTGTAACCATAGCTCCGCCGAGCGTTACGGCCGAAGCCAGCTGCGGCCAGCCTACAATAGATTTGTTCATTTCGCCCAATGATTTGAGCATGGCAGGGGAGAGGTTCTCAAAACCGATGATTTTGGCCAGGTAGCTTACTTTTTCTGGTATAGTAAGACTGTTGAGTTTCTGATTGAGTTCTGCGGGACTTAGTTCTTCCAGGTCGTTAACGCTGCCATGAAAAATATGGCGCTGCGGTTCCAGGTCAAAACGTTCTACATCCAGCATTCCTTTGTCGTTTGTATCCATTACTACTGGTACTCCAAGGGCTTTGGCTTTGATGCGGCTCAATACTTTGATATCTATACCGTCACATTCTTCAACCAGGATATCCAGTTTGCCGTTGAGCAGGAAGAAATCATCTATGTTTTCGTTGGTGATACCATCTGTATAACAAACCACATTGATGAATGGATCCAGTTCTGCGATTTGTCGGGCTGCAACAATGGCTTTGTTCTGTCCCAGGTCCTGAACATTTACCTTTATGCGGTTCATGTTGCTCAGCTCAATATCATCAAAGTCTGCCAGTCGCAGTTCGCCGCAAGTGCGTTCCATGGTTAATGTCATGGCGATAATCTGACCAACAGACAAACCAATGATCCCTACTTTTTTTGTTTTGAGGATTTCAATTTCCTCCGGGGTGATCTTAAAAATATTGCGGTTTGTTCTTACTTTTATGAACTCTTGTTCGTCCAGCGTATGTATAACTTTGTTTGACCAGGGGAAATAAATCCAAACGCCGTAGTTGTTAGTATCGCCATTGATGTGTTCTTGGATCAATTTTGCAGATTCTTCAGCGCTAAGTTTCCTTGTTGGGTTACTTAATTTAATCAATTCTGCCAGCTGGCCGGCAATCGTGTCATAAACAACAATGTTAGGTTCATGTTCCAGTAAATCGTTAAACTTTTTTTCATCTTCCTGGTTATTTAATCTAAAAAACTCAGGTCTGTAAATTATTGACTTATCAGCGACATTAATGCTAGAATAATTCTTATTCATTTTGTTGTATTAAGAGGGCTTTTGCGTAAAATAGGTGTACGGGTATGATTGAAATAATTTTTATCCGAAATTAGTTTTTTAGAATTTATAAAAGCAATATATTTAACAAAAAAATCCAATAAATACGAATGAGTTCCAATCCCTCAATTAATGTTCTTTATGTGGATGATGAAGTTCATAATCTCAATTCCTTCAAAGCTGGCTTTAGAAGGAAGTTTAATATCTTCACAGCTGAGTCTGCCGTAGAAGGTAGAAAAGTGTTAGAGACTGAAGTGATTCATATCATCATAACTGACCAAAGGATGCCGGTTACCACCGGAATAGAGTTTCTAGAATCCATTATCCCCGACTTTCCGGATCCTATCCGGATATTGTTGACGGGATATGCTGATATCAATGCCGTAATAGATGCGATCAATAAGGGCCAGGTGTATAAATATATCCAGAAACCATGGATGGATGAAGACCTGAGAATTAACATAGAAAAAGCCTTCGAAATTTATTCCCTCCGAAAAGAGAATAAAGAGCTTACAGAAGCTTTGTTGGTAGCCAACAAACAGCTTGAATTTTTACTCCGACAGAACTTACTTTCTTAACATAGAAAACAAAAAAAAGGAACCCTGGAGGTTCCTTTTTTTATGCTTGAGCAAAATGTGCTTATAATTCTTTTCTTAAACGTGCTACAGGGATATTCATTTGCTCTCTGTATTTTGCTACTGTTCTGCGGGCAATGTTATAACCTTGTTCTTTCAGAATCTCGGTAAGTTTCTCGTCTGCCAATGGCTTGCGTTTGTCCTCGTTACCGATACAGTCTTCCAGAATCTTTTTCACTTCTTTATTGGACACCTCTTCACCACTTTCCGTTTGTATCGCCTCAGAGAAAAAGGATTTTAACAGGAAAGTACCAAATTCTGTCTGTACATATTTAGAGTTGGCTACCCTCGAAACCGTTGAGATATCCATGTCAATTTTATCGGCAATATCTTTTAAGATCATAGGACGCATTTTGCGCTCATCACCCGTAAGCAGGTACTCATACTGATACTGCATAATGGCATTCATTGTTTTCAGCAAGGTCTGCTGGCGCTGTTTGATTGCATCGATAAACCACTTTGCTGAATCCAGTTTCTGCTTTACAAACTGAACTGCTTCTTTTAATTTTTTATCTTTTTGTGCAGCCTTATCATAGTGCTCAAACATATCAATGTAGGAGCGGCTAACCCTAAGCTCAGGTGCATTTTTTGAATTTAGGGTAAGGATAAGGACAGAATCATTGTTGGAGATATGAAAGTCTGGTATTACCTGTAATTGTTTGGTGGTTACCTGATTAGAATCTCCCGGTTTAGGGTTTAAACGAAGGATTTCGGCGATGATCTCTTTCAGATCTTCACTGTTCAATCCCAATGCTTTTTCTAATTTATCATAGTGTTTCCTGGTAAACTCATCCAGGTAGTTCTCTACGATCATTATCGCTTTCTGTATAATCGGGTTAAGGGGATCCTTTCTACGCAATTGAAGGGTAAGGCATTCCTGTAAATCTCTTGCAGCGATACCGGGAGGGTCAAAACTCTGGATCACTTTCAGCATCTCCAGCACATCCTCTTCTTCTACCATTGCATTCTGTGAGAAGGCAAGGTCGTCAATCATCGACGTAATGGGTCTTCTAAGGTAACCATCATCATCGAGGCTACCAATAATTTGCTTGCCGATAATAAAATCCTGATCAGAAAGTGGAACCAGGTCCAGCTGTTCCTGCAGGCTTTCAAAAAACGTGCTTTCGATGGCGATCGGAGTTTCTTTTTTCTCTTCATCATCATCGTTATTGTTATAGGATGTGCTGTAATCATTACCGCTGTCATCCTGTAAGTAATCGTCTACATTGAACTCATCATTGCTTTCTTCTTTTGCGCCTCCGTCAAAGTCTTCAGGTGTATCGTTCAGATCATCATACTCACCCTTAGGTTCTTCAGCAATCATCAAACTTGGGTCTTCCAATGCAGGATTTTCCTCCAATTCTTCTTTTATCCGGGTGTCTAGTGAAACAGTTGGAACCTGCAGCAGTTTAATAAACTGAATTTGCTGAGGTGATAATTTTTGAAGTAACTTTTGTTGTAGATGTTGTTTAAGCATGTTTTGTAGAGAAGGTATTTAGACCCGTTTCAAAAATAAGCATTTGCTTGAGATATAAACTATATAAATGGTGCGATTATTGCAATTGAGTGAATTTTTAGCGTAAAAAAGCAATATCTTGGAAGAAAATTCATACTTTTAAATGAGTTAGTATCCACAGATAAAATGTTTAATTATGAGTTTTGTTAAAGAGTTTAAAGAGTTTGCGGTAAAAGGCAACGTGATCGACCTTGCTGTCGGTGTGATCATCGGCGGTGCATTCGGAAAGATTGTAACCTCTATGGTTAATGATCTGATTATGCCCCCAATCAGTTTGCTGATCGGCGATAAGGGCTTTGCCAACTTCTATATTCCTTTGAATTCGAAAGTGCAGGAATTTGTAGCTGCTAATCCGAATGCTTCTCTTGAAGATGCAAAAAAAGCAGGGCCGGTATTTGCCTGGGGAAACTTTGCTACGGAGGTGATCAACTTTGTTATTCTTGCTTTCATTATCTTTTTGATGGTGAAAGCCATTAACTCCATGAAACGCAAACAGGAAGAGGTTCCAAAAGCTGCTCCGGCACATTCAACAGAAGAAATTCTGCTGACGGAGATCAGGGATCTTTTGAAGGCCAAAAATCTTTAATACATATTTCGGGCAGATCAGGGAATAGGTTGCGCCATTTCCCTGATCTTTGTTTTAAATGCCGGTGATGATGATATAATCTCCCAGCAAGGCATACTTTTTCCAATCTACTTCTTTAAAGTTCTGTTCACTAAAACATGAAATATTTGTGGTGCTCAGCTTTGGTGCATATTTTTTGAGTTGTGCAGGTACACCTAGTTTCTCATCACTGTGAAAGCGGCCGTTTACCTGGAAAATTTTACGCCCGGGAAACTTTGAAGCGTAGCTGGCGATAGACCAGGCCATAGTGGCATCCCACAGGTTTTGTGTCTGGTAAATTTTCATTCCGCCCATATTATGTCCGCCGAGGGTTTCAATGAACTTGTCGTGGTAACGCCCCGTTGCGGTATCTACCGGTAGTGGGGGTAAAAAACTTTTTGAAGCTGCAGGGAGTTCTTTCAATTTGTCGAGGCCAGACATGGATACTGCATTGCTGTAGCGGGTAGCGGCATTAGCGCCGATGACGGCTGATTTCCCTGTTTTAGCCAGCTCTACCATAGGTTTATAATCCTGGTAATTGTTCCAGGCCCTGGCTTCTTTCATAAAGTTTTTTTCAGAAATTACTGCGTTCAGGTATTCATCAATAACCGGCTGCACGTCGGTGCTGAACATTTCGAGGGATAAGGCAGTACCGGGATAGCGTTGTTGCATTTTTCCAAAAATTTCAGCTTCTAGCCGGTGTCCGGTAGAATCATTATGTTCTTCGCCGAAAATTAGCACATCTGTGTTTTTCAATTGTTTTACCAATTCGTCTGTGCTGATGGTTTTGCCGCTTTTGGTAGCAATGATCTTATAGTTTTGAGGGAGTTGCTGTGCCTGCAAAAGTGAGGAGCTTAGGATGCAGCTAAGTAACAGGAGTAGTTTTTTCATCTTTCTGATAGTTAAAAGTCGGGATTTACGCTTGTCTTCATTTCTTCAAATTAACGCATAATTATTTACCGGTAAAAAAACGACGTTCACCGACTTTTTACTGCTGTATGGGAAAAGGCTGTTTTAAAATCGCCAGCGCGACTGTAGTTTAGATGAAAATTAATAGAGAGGGCTTTTTTACAGCAGTCCTCATAACAACGAAGCAAATGAAAATAGATAAACAAAATAAAAACCATAACAACAGAGTTGGGAGTGGTTTAATAATCCTGGTGATTGGGCTCATATTTTTGTTGAGAAACTTTGGTATTGGCATTCCGGGATGGATATTTAGCTGGCATACCATTTTATTATTCATTGGTTTGATCGTAGGAGCCAAACGAAATTTTAATGGCGGGGGCTGGTTGATTATGGTGCTGATTGGTGGATATTTTACCTTGCAGGATGTTGTTGGTCTCAATCTCGGCAGATACAATCTGGCGGTGGGCTTTATCATACTGGGCTTGTTTCTGATACTGAAACCTACCCGTATCGGTAAAAAGAAAAACAAAGATAAAACGGCAAACTTTGATTTTGAGGCCGAGCCGGTGATCATTGATCAATCCGGAGATGAGGGGGATGACTTTGTAGAATCTGTAAATATATTTGGCACCAGTAAGCAGCAGGTATATTCAAAAACCTTTAAAGGGGGTGACGTAATTAACATTTTTGGAGGATGTGATTTGAATTTGTCTCAGGCAGACTTTGAAAAGGCGGTAACGATAGACATTGTAGCACTGTTTGGCGGGGTGAAAATTGTAATTCCTCCTACATGGACGGTCAAATCTGATGTTACGGCAATCTTTGGCGGGCTGGATGATAAGAGAAAGATCATTCCTGCTGCAGACAGTCCCGAGAAAATAATCAGGATAAAAGGAGTAATATTGTTTGGGGGTATAGAAATTAAAAACTTTTAGATGGCAGCCAGCAATCCTCTTCTGACCAAAAGTATTAAAAAAGCCCTGGTCATGCTTTTTGCGGGATGGACACTCGCATTCGTACTTCTTTTTTACTATGTGCTCAATTTCAATTGGTATGCCTCGGTGGCCGATAGCCTGATGACTAATTTCTTGCTTGCTTTATCTTGTTTTGTAGTGAGTATTATCCTGAAGTTTTATCAGCCCAAACAAGAAGTTGTGATCTTTGTAGTCATCCTTTCGATTTCATTGTCGCTGATATCAGCCTATCTAAGTACCTACGCACTTTCTACCATATTTGTACATTATAAATCATACGTTAGTTTTCTGGATTTCAGTCTTTATTTCAGGTTCATCATCCTCTTTGTGTTTTTGGCCTGGTGTGCTTTTGCCAATTTGTTATGGTACCGTATTGAAGAGCAGTCGGAAATGAAAGAGCGTTTGTACAATACGCAAAATCTGGCCAAAGAAGCAGAATTGAATAAACTTAGACATCAGCTACAGCCACATTTTTTATTCAATAGCCTCAATTCTGTATATGCACTGACGATTGTTAATCCCAAAGAAGCAGGAGTGATGATTACTAAGCTTGCATCCTTTTTAAGGGGGACGCTGAAGCGCGATGATGAGGTTTGGGTGAGTGTGGCGGAGGAAATGGAATATATTCAGCTATATCTGGATATTGAAAAAGTACGTTTTAGCCACCGTTTGAATCTGGATGTGCAGATTGATGAGGAGACGCTGGACAAATGCCTGCCGGGAACGCTGCTGCAGCCAATTGTGGAGAATGCGATAAAGTTTGGACTCTACAATACTTCTGCGGCTATTCTGATTTCGGTGTCTGTTACCCTGGAAAACAATGTATTGCAGATCAGTGTGAAAAATCCTTATGATCCGCAGGTGAAATCAGCAGGGGGAACAGGATTTGGCTTGACAGCAATCAGAAGAAGATTATATTTGCTATTTGCCGACAATACTTTGCTGCAAACCTCTTCGCTGGAGGGAAATATCTATCTAACGACACTTAAGATACCACAGAAAAATGATCAGAACGATACTCATTGATGACGAGCCGCTGGCAAGGGATGTAGTAAAATACTATCTGAAAAGTTTTCCCGATATAGAGATTGTTGCGGAGTGCATTGATGGCTTTGAGGGGCTCAAGGCTATCAACCAGCACCGCCCTGATTTTATCTTTCTGGACATACAAATGCCTAAAATCAATGGTTTTGAAATGCTGGAGCTGGTAGAGAACCCACCGGCGGTAATTTTTACTACTGCTTTTGATGAATTTGCTATCAAAGCTTTTGAGGTGAATGCTATTGATTACTTGCTCAAGCCGATTGAGCAGGAGAGATTTGAGCAGGCGATGAAAAAGCTGCCTGCAAAATTGAAACAACCGGAAGCCACAGAAGAATTGCTGGAAGCTGCTGCATTGAGTCCTGCTCAGCAGCATAGGGTAGTAGTGAAAACCAATGGTGTGATCAAAATAATCCCGGTAGAGGATATCCATTATTTTGAGGCCGATGATGACCAGGTAAAAATGAGTACCACGGAAGGACATTTTCAAAAGAATAAAACGATGAGTTTTTTTGAGAAGACGCTCGATCAGGAACAGTTTATACGGATACACCGTTCTTACCTGATCAATCTTGCGCAGGTGAGTAAGATTGAGCTGAAAGAAAAGGACAGTTACGTCGTTTTATTAAAGTCGGGCATCTGGCTGCCGGTCAGCAAAACCGGTTATGTGAAGCTTAAGGCTTCTCTTGGCCTGTGATAATCAGTGCTAAGGAATAAATTCTTCATGAAAAACAAAAACTCATGTTGAATCTATTTGCAATTGATAAATAATCACGCTATATTTGCACCTCTTATTTAAAAAATAATAGTTAAGATATCATACAGTTATGAAAAGAACATTCCAACCTTCGCAAAGAAAGAGAAGAAACAAACACGGCTTCCGCGAAAGAATGGCTACAGCAAACGGTAGAAGAGTATTAGCTTCTCGCCGCGCAAAAGGAAGAAAAAAATTATCAGTTTCTGACGAACGCCGTCACAAAGCATAATTTTGATTGCTGCACGTTAAGTGCCGGCAGATCATCATGTCTGCAACTATGCAATCAAAAACATGAAGACATTTACTAAAGAAGAACGGTTATGCAGCAGGAAATCATTAGACCTGCTATTTAAGAACGGTTCTTCTTTTTTATTGTACCCCTTTCGCTTATCATACCTGTTTGTGCCCGGAAAAGGTGATTTTCCTGCGCAGGTTGTGATCAATGTATCCAAAAAGAGATTCAAGCGGGCGCACGACAGGAACCTGATCAAGCGCAGAACACGTGAAGCCTACCGGTTACAGAAGGCAGAACATCTCTATCCCTTATTAACACGTACCGACCATACTCTATTGCTGTCTATTCAGTTTATAGGTAAAGAACACTGCGAATACACTTTTTTTGAGAAAAAACTTAGCAGCGCCTTTAAAAAGCTGATGCTTACAATTGAGGCTGATGGGACTGATTAAAAATATCATTGGCTGGTTTTTCCTGCTCCTCATCAGGCTGTATCAGTGGTTGCTGTCCCCCTTACTGGGTGCCAGCTGTCGTTTTACCCCCACTTGTTCTCAATATGGTATTGAAGCGATTAAAAAGTACGGGCCTTTCAAAGGAGGCTGGCTCACGCTAAAACGCATTGGTCGTTGTCATCCATGGGGCGCGCACGGACATGATCCTGTTCCATAATCCTAAATTCTATTATATTTGCCGCAATGGTTACAATACTTCAAATCGAAACAGCAACCACAACGTGCTCTGCTGCAATCTCCGTTAACGGTGAAACAATCGCACTGAAAGAACTTGCTGCTCCTAATATTCACGCGTCGAGCCTCACGCTATTTATTGATGAGGTGATGAAACAGGCGGGAATGGCGTATGAAGCGCTTGATGCAATTGCTGTGAGCAAAGGTCCGGGTTCATACACCGGCCTTAGAATTGGAGTGAGCACCGCCAAGGGAATTTGTTATGCCGCAGAGAAGCCTTTAATCGGTATCAGTACATTGAAGATGATGAGTCGTGGCTTTTTAAACCAGGCAGCGGAATATAAGGGATTTATTTGCCCGATGATTGATGCCCGCCGAATGGAGGTGTTCACAGCATTATATGATCCTCAGCTGAATGAAGTATTGCCGGTTAGCGCAGAGATTATCGATACCACATCTTACCAGGCGCAACTGGCAGGACAACAAATCACCTTTATAGGTGACGGTGCGATGAAATGCAGCGAGACCATTGTATCCGCAAATGCGATATTCTCTGACCATAATTTCAATTCTGCGGCAAACATGAGTGCGCTGGCATTTGATGCTTACAATCAGCAGGATTTTGAAGATGTTGCTTATTTTGAGCCTTACTATCTTAAAGATTTTGTGGTTACCCAATCAAAAAAGAAAGTTTAATCTATCTTCTTCTTCCTCCAAATATTCTGCTGAAAAAGCTGCGTTCGTTGGCATCATCGCCAACTCCGGGCATATAACTGCTGTTTTGTGGATGTTCAACTGTATATCCAAATTTTATACCCAAACCCATGTAGAAGGACGCACCGGTATATCCGGAATTAACTGTTGCTTTTTGCCTTACCGAGGCGGACTTAAACAGGTTGTCTGTACCCATGAAAAATTCGAAATTTGGGGTTTGGTACATGCCCTGAAGGCCGACCATACCAAAGCCATTGAAGTTATAAGCGGGCGTAAGGCTGCCTGATAGCTCATTAAATTTAAAGGTATTGACAAAAGCTGCATTACCTCCGTTATAAAATAGGTTTTTGGAAACAATGAGGTTAGGGGTATACATTCCATATTTCTTGCTCGAAATGAGGAAGTCTGCCTTTGCATTTGTCAGTGAATAAAAACTCTTTTGGCGGTCTGCATCTACAACGATATCTTCAAACTGGTAGCTTAAATCATCATTGATGGCAGAATTACGGTCTACGGTAACTACATTGTTGATGTAAATGTCGTGCGAAGTCTTGTTCCATTTGATGAAACCGAGGTCTTTCACACTCGCCATGATAAATATACCGCTCTTTGCATTGTAAGTAGTACCAAATCCTACGGATAGTCCGGGATTTTTAAAATTAGGCATTAACGTTTTTCTCGAAAGCTCGTCGCCATAAAGAAAGCTTGCCCGATAAGTTCCGGTTACGCCTATATTAAGCTCGTTGCGCGCAGTATTAATGTCAAGATAGGAATCTGTAACTTTAGCCTGATTATAAGTAATACCGCTTAGTAAACTCAGTTTTACCCCAAATGATAGCCGCTTATCATAGTTTTCCCGGTAGGTCATGCTAAACTGATGGTAAGACTGTCCGAAACCGTTGCCGTTGAATAAATTATCCTGACTCTGCGAAAACCGGTTATAGTCGTCAAAAGCTACCAGCGTTTCATTGGTATAATCCGCATAGGCATCAGTCTGTATCTGCCACGAAAAACCAAGTTCTTTATGGTATTTATAGGATTTGAAGATCCTGAAGGTAGCCAGGTAGATATTTGAACTCTCGTAGAATTTATTTCTGTTGTTATTGCCGATAGGGATATCTCTGCTGCTGTACACTCCATCATGGATTATCCTGCTTAAGGTATATTTGGATTCTCCTTTGCTTGCTGCATTGAGCCCGAAATATGGCAGCAGAAAGTTTGACGCGTATTGCCTTGATGAGTCGAGCACAAAAGCTTTCTGGGCGGGATTTTCAAAGGCGTCAAATAAAGTCCTGGTATTGTAAAGTCCAAATTGCTGGGCTTTCAGCTGGGTAGATAACAGCACAAAAATGCTGATGATGAGATATCGTTTTGCCATAGTATAGATGAGATGCTAAATATGGCGATTAAATTGTACTAAAGCGACTATTAATTTGCTAAAATTTCATCGTCAGTTGTGTTTTCTAAAGGTGCTGCCTTAGTGTTGATCAGGAAGTTAGTTAGAAATATCCCTTTGTCACCATTCAGTTGATAGATCACGGCGCTGAAAATTCCTAGGCCCTTATCTGCCAGGAAATGTCTGTAAAATGGCAGGTATAAATTGTGGCGCGCCAGGTCGGCTGAATTTCTATGATTTGCGTAAAAAGTAACGCTGGCGCTGTTGGATGCCTGTGTGTAGAGGTCGGCATACTCTGCAGTGGTTATCAGCAATTTATTGTTTTTGTATGCGTTGAGAAAAACCTGCAGCGTACTGGGATTATTGGCGAAAATTAAGTTGTTATCGATGATGGTATAGTATGGCCGGCTGAATTTTTTAAAAGGTTCACCAAAGTAACTGTAGAGCAGACCGGCTACCTTGAAAGATTTGATATCCTGATCATAGTCCTGGCTGATATCGAGCAGCAGCTGTTTTACTTTGTCGCCATTGCTGAGGTTAATGGCTCCCAGATCTTCTGAGGACTTTAGCTGGAAGGTTATCAGCTGATTTTTGAAGTAAACAGGGAAAATATCATCTGTATTGAGGTAGTAGGAAGTATTAACCCCGGTGATGATCTTTTTTATCTTTTTATCCTCTTTGTTTAGCTCAAACCATTTGTTAAGTGATATTCTCCAGGTTTTGTAGGAAGGAATAGCATATAAAGTGAAATTGGCGGTACTTGCCGGCAGTAAATTGTCGATGCTGTTTTTTTCTGGTGTAAGTGCAGAAAACAGGTTCAGATAGCTTTTAGGATCACTCACTTTTGAGCTACCGCTAAAGAAAAGTTTTTTTTGACTGAAATTGTAGTTGAGTGCGGCAAACGATTGCTGATGCGCCAGGATTGACAGGTTGCCATTAAGTGCGCCGGGCAGCACAGATTTGAGCAATAATGGCAGTTTGGCAAAATCTATAAAGAGATTGCCGACACTATTTTTATTGAGGGTATTGTTGGATTTGATATAGGCCGTAAAATCTTTATTGCTTTCGGCGAGGTTTGTTTTGCTGGCCAGTTGAACAGGAGCTGGCTGATTAGATAAGAGCAACAGGTTTTTATCTATGGCCATATAAAAATGAGTGCTGTCATTTAGGCTGAGTTGAGTGATGCTGCCAGTCGTTTTGATTGTCATCCCACCAGCTTTCAGGGCCTCTGTAAGGGCGGTCTGGCTATCTTCATTATTCAGCTGCGTGCTGATGAGGTAGTCGATTTCTTTGTTTTTGCCACCAAGAAAACTGAAGTAGATATTCTGATTGGCAATAAGTGTGTTGATGGCAGGACTGGCGATGATCTTTTCCTTGAGTTGATTAAAGTCGTTAAACTTCTGGTCGCCCAAAAGCTGGCGAAAAAGTTCCTGTCCTTTTAAAATTTCGAAAATACTCCTGTCGTTCTGCATACAGAAGATCAATCCCGAATTTGCGGTGGCAGCGTTGAGACTGATTTCATTATAAGCACTTTCGCGGTTGAGCCTCGAAAAGTACAGGTAAGCCATCCCCAGCATGGCGGCCAGCAAAACGATTAGGGTGAAGTATATTCTTTTCATCTGTATTTAAGCAAATTTAATTTAATTTTGGATTACTAAGAAAATGCAATCAGGTTTCTTAATTTTGTGACAGTAGAGAAAAGCTGAACTGAATGAATAGACGAATAATTTTAACTGCTTCTTTTTTTGGTGCAGTAGCAGTAATATTAGGTGCTTTTGGTGCTCATGGATTAAAAAATGTGGTTTCTGCGGATGCACTGGCTATATGGACTAAAGGAATAGAATATCAGTTTTATCATACATTTGCCCTCTTATTTCTTTCCACTTTTGCGCGGTTCAGGACCAAACTGGTAGATTTCGCCTATTTCTGCTTCAGCCTGGGTATCGTATTTTTTTCGGGATCGCTGTACCTTCTTGCCACGAGGGAAATTACCCAGATAGGCTTTGCAAATATCCTTGGTCCGATTACACCTTTCGGTGGGCTGCTGCTGATAGCAGGCTGGGTGTTACTTTTTTTTGCTGCACTAAAAAACAGATAGATGCAGGAAGTAAACGATCTGGATTTTGAAGAAAGGGACACCTTATTCATAGAAGTGATTTTGCCGCTGTCGCTCGCTAAAAACTATATTTACAGGATTCCCTTTCATCTTAACGAACATATTGCCGTTGGTAAAAGGGTGATCGTCCAGTTCGGTAAAAATAAAATCTATACGGCACTGATCAGAAGTATCAGTCAGGTTGCCCCAGAAGCCTATCAGGCAAAATATATTATAGACGTCATCGACGAACATCCGGTGGTAAACACCCGGCAACTGCAATTTTGGGACTGGATGGCAGAATATTATCTCAGTAATGAAGGCGATGTAATGGCTGCGGCACTTCCCGCAGGCTTGAAATTGGCGAGTGAGACGATTATTATCCTTCGCGAAGACGTGAGTCTTGAAACGCTGGATGTGACGGATAAAGAGTATGTACTGGTGGTGGCCCTGGAAAAACAGAAAAGGCTCACCGTAGATCAGATATCAACCTTGTTGGGGCAGAAGACTGTATTCCCCATCATCCGTTCCCTATTGGAAAAAGAAGTTATCCATATTGCGGAGGAGGTTGTTGAAAAATACAAACCCTTACTCAAATCTTATCTTACACTAAATCCTTTTTATCAGGAGCAGGAGAATTTCAGGCAGCTTTTTGAGGTACTGGAACGTGCGCCGAAACAGATGGATGCATTGCTTGGCTTCATTAAACTTTCCAAAGCGGGGGGCGAGGTGTCTAAGCAGCAACTGTTAGAAGAAAGTAATTGCGGACAGGGAGCCTTAAAGGCCTTGCTCGACAAAGGGATTTTCGAACTCCGTAAAAAGGCGGTTAGCCGCTTACAGGATGAATCGGACGACCTGATCCTGAACTTTAAGCTCAGTGAGGCGCAGCAGACAGCCCTTACAGCAATACAAACAGCCTTTGAGACAAAAGATGTGGTGCTGCTTCATGGTATCACCGCTTCCGGGAAAACACAGGTATATATTAAATTAATTGAAGAAGCTATTGCCAAGGGCGGACAGGTATTGTTTCTGCTACCGGAGATTGCGCTGACCACACAAATTGTGGAAAGGATAAAAAGATACTTTGGTGACGCGATAGGTGTATATCACTCCAAGTTTAACGACAATGAGCGTGTAGAGATATGGAATAACGTTATTAATGGCAAATACCGGGTAGTATTGGGTGCGCGCTCTGCTGTTTTCCTTCCATTCAGCAATCTGAAATTAATTGTAGTAGACGAAGAGCATGAGTCATCCTATAAACAGAATGAGCCTGCGCCACGTTACCAGGCCAGGGATGCTTCTGTTTATCTGGCTCACCTGCACCAGGCCAAGATCATTCTAGGCTCTGCCACGCCTTCCATAGAAAGCTATTACAATGCGTTACAGCATAAATATGCATTGGTGATGCTTAAGGAACGTTTTGGAGGAGTAGAACTGCCTAACCAGGAAATTGTAAGTATTGCGGAGGAGACGAAAAGAAAAAAAATGGTCTCTTATTTTTCGAGTGTGCTGATTGATGATATCACTGAGACGCTAGAGAAAAAAGAACAGGTGATTCTGTTTCAGAACCGCCGGGGTTATGCCACGATACTGATATGTAAGACCTGTGGTTTTGCGCCGAAGTGCGTTAACTGTGATGTGAGCCTTACTTTTCATAAAAGTAGCGGTAAGCTGCACTGTCACTATTGCGGTCACCATGAAAGCAGCATGAGTGTTTGCCCTGCCTGCGGATCTGTTCACGTTGAACAAAAAGGTTTTGGAACGGAGCGTGTGGAGGAGGAACTAAGTCTGATTTTTCCGGATGTGAAGATTGCCAGGCTTGATGTAGACAGCACCAGGACAAAAAATAGCCTGCAGAAGATTATTGGAGAGTTCCAGGAGAAAAAAACAGATATCCTGATCGGAACACAAATGGTGGCGAAGGGTCTCGATTTTGATAATGTAACTTTAATTGGGGTAATTAATGCTGATACCTTGTTAAACTTCCCTGATTTCAGGGCTTTTGAGCGTAGCTATCAATTGCTTGCACAGGTAGCGGGAAGAGCGGGAAGGCGTGATAAACAGGGCAAAGTATGTATCCAGGCTTATGATGATAACCACAGGATTATCAAACAAGTAGTGGAGAATGATTATCTGGGGATGTATAACGATGAAATTGCGGAGCGCAAGCAATTTATGTATCCGCCTTTTAGCAGAATGATCTTCTTGAATATCAAACATAAAGATGCGAACCTGCTGAATGTTGCGGCAATGCAGTTCGCAGCAATTCTAAGATCGCAGCTTGGCAGTAACAGAGTTTTGGGTCCCGAGCAACCCATGGTTTCGCGAATCCGGAATTATTATATCAAACAGCTGATCATCAAATCTGATAAGTCTACCGCTATTCAGAAAGTGAAAGCCGTTTTGAAACAATGCATTACGGATTTTAACAGCGATGCAAGATTCAAAGGGGTAATCATCCAGATCGACGTTGATCCTTATTAATTCTTGTTTCCAAGGTGAATCTGTATACCAATAGAGATCGGATTGAGCAGAAATTCGCCCCTGTTGAACTTTATCATCTGGCTTGAAGCAAAGGCATCCTGACTGGTATCTAAGTTTAAACTACGTATCAGGATTAATATACAATGATGAATTTATGAGAATAAAAACTTCTAAATTCAATCGCAAAGAGTATTTTTGAGATTCAATGGCTTATAAATTTGTAGACAATTACCGGGAAAGAGGGGCGCGTAAGAAACTGGTTGAGCATCTTTCTGCAAGAGGCATTACAGACCAGCGGGTATTAAATGCAATTGGCAAAGTCCCGAGACATTTCTTTTTTGATGAGACATTCTGGAACCAGGCTTATAAGGATATTGCCTTCCCGATAGGGGATGGTCAAACCATTTCACAGCCCTATACGGTTGCTTATCAAAGCGAACTGTTACATATCAAAAAAGGCGATAAAGTACTGGAAATTGGAACGGGCTCTGGTTACCAAACCTGCATTCTGATGGAATTGGGTGCGGAAGTTTATACGATTGAAAGACAGGAAGGAATATACAACCATACGATCAGAGTATTACCGGGTATGGGCTATAAGGCAAATTTCTTCTTTGGCGATGGCTCTATGGGTATTGCGGCCCATGCGCCCTATCATAAGATCATCGTGACTGCCGGTGCACCCTTTGTACCGGAAATTCTGTTGAAACAGCTAAAAATAGGTGGTATGCTGGTTATCCCGGTAGGCAATGAACACTCACAGAAAATGGTTACCGTGATCAGGATTAATGAAACAGAATTCGAGAAGTTTGAACTGGATACCTTTAGGTTTGTACCACTGGTAGGAGATCAGGCCTGGTAGGGCTAAACTTTCATCGCCCTGTCCATTTCACGTTTAGACTCTCTGTCTTTGATGCTGTCTCTTTTGTCAAATTCTTTCTTACCCTGAGCCAGGGCAATTTCAATTTTGGCAAATCCGCGCTCATTGGTGAAAATGCGAAGAGGAACGATGGTATAGCCTTTTTCTTCGCTCCTGAACTTAAGTTTCTTTAGCTCTTTTTTTTGCAATAACAATATCCTGTCTCTTTTGATATCATGATGATGGAAAGAACTGTGGCTATATTCAGAAATATGTAGATTCCTTACATAAAGGACGTTTCCTATAAACATGCAGAAAGCATCTGTCATATTGGCTTTACCTTGTCTGATTGCTTTTATTTCTGTACCAAGCAAGGCGAGGCCTGCATTGTATTTCTCAACAATGTTATAGTCAAAATATGCTCTTTTATTTTTTATTTGGATATCGTTCTTCATAAGAATCAGCTAATATCAGAAAGAAATGCCGATTTTCGACGGTTTACTCTGATTTTACTTGTATTATATCACCTGACAACGAGTACAGGGATGGTCACTTTGTGCCGGACAGACTCAACAGTAGTGCCAAAAATTAAATCCTTAAGGCCTTTATGTCCGTGTGCGCCCATCACCAATAATTCTAGATTGTTATTTTTTGTGATCTCTGCTATAGCCAGGGCGGTACCACCGAAACCGATATGCGGAATGGCAGTGAAACCTAAATCTGCCAGGTTCTGCACATATTTGTCGAGGTTCTCTGCATCGCTTAGGGTTTCATGATCCATTGTCGCCTTTCCATGGTATCTGGCTGCAGCTGTTTCTACCACATGAATTAAAAAGTAGCTGGCTCCATGGCCGCCCTGAATTAAAGCATGTCTGATGGTTGCAGGGTCATTTTTAGAGAAGTCTACAGTGATGCCGATTTTTTTATAACTGATCTTCTCGAAGTTTTCAATGTTGAGGGCGTTGCCGTGGGGAACATTATTTCCAGTTTTGTTCTTCACAAATACCGGATAGATGAAGATGTAAACCAGCAGCAGCCCGATGAGTATGGCCAAAGGAACAATCAATCCGTAAATATACCAGCCTCCCGAAGATTTGGCCCAGCCGGATATTTCTTCAATCACCAGTTTGATATTGAGGGCTACGATCACTGCGGCGCTGATCCAGGCCAGAATTTTCACCCATAATTTAATGGCGAAACCTTTCATTTCTTTTTTGTCGGAGGTGAAATGTATCAAAGGGATGACGGCAAATCCGAGTTGCAAACTCAATACCACCTGACTAAGGATGAGCAAGCCGCTTAAGGCATCATCGCCGAAGTAAAGAATGGTGAAAAATGCCGGGATGATTGCAAGCAGGCGTGTGATCAATCGACGCAGCCATGGCTGAATCCGCAGACTGATGTGTCCTTCCATGATAATCTGTCCGGCAAGCGTCCCGGTAACTGTAGAACTTTGTCCGGCCGCAATCAGGGCCAGTGCAAACAGCGTTGGTGCTACATTTCCGAAGATATTTCCAAGTAGTTTGTAGGCATCTTGTATCTCTGCCACCTCATGCAGTCCGTTTTTATAAAAGGCCGCTGCCGCCAGGATAAGGATAGCTGCATTTACAAAAAAAGCTAGGTTTAGCGCTACCGCCGTATCAATAAAGTTGAATTTGATGGCTTCTTTAATTCCTTTATTGTCACGTTCAAACTTCCTGGTTTGTACCAGCGAAGAGTGCAGGTATAGGTTGTGGGGCATCACTGTTGCACCGATGATACCTATTGCGATATATAGTGCATCCCCGGAAAGGGCTGAAGGTTTTAATCCACGGATCACTTCATGGAGCGAAGGTTCAACGATAAACATTTCTACCAGAAATGAGATACCCACGATGAAAACCATGGAAACGATAAAAACTTCCATTTTGCGCATCCCTTTATTCATGAGGAATAAAAGCAGAACTGTATCGAAAATGGTAATGCTGATGCCCCAAATGAGGGGTAAGCCAAACAATAAGTTTAGGCCGATGGCCATACCGATGATCTCTGCGAGGTCGCAAGCCACAATGGCCGTCTGGGCTAAGGCAAAGAGCGGAATATTTACCCATCTTGGATAGGCATTTTTAGAGGCCTGAGCTAAATCCAGCCCACGAACGATACCCAGTCGGGCACTAAGCGATTGTAGAAGCAAGGCGATAAGGTTAGACATCAGCAGCACCCAGATTAACTGATAGCCAAATTTACTTCCGCCTGCAAGGTCTGTGGCCCAGTTTCCCGGATCCATATAACCAACGCTGACCAGGTAAGCGGGGCCTATAAATGCAAATATTCTCTTCCAGCCGCTACGCTTGTCGGTGTTTACGCTCTGATGTACTTCACTTAGGGATTCTGAGTTCTTCATTGGACTTCGGATAGGATAAAAAGCGTTATATATAGTTGATGAGAATATGCTGGGCAACCTCTCTGCTGACATTAATTTTTTTGGTATCTACTAAAAGCTCTACTGAGCCGTCGTAATCGGCAATCTCACGGATTTCCAGGGAAACACCAATGGTGAGCCCCAGTCGCTCAACGTGTTTTAAAAATGGTGTGGAGTGCTCACTCACACCGATAATGATACCCTGCCTGCCCTGGGACATTTCGGGTAAGTGGATATGGTGTGAGGTCTCAAAAACTCCATTTTTGTCCGGGATCAGATCCCCGTGGGGATCCCTTTTTGGGAAACCCAGAAAATCGTCCAGCCTTTCAACAAGAATAGGGGAGTTGATGTGCTCAAGTTCTTCTGCAATATCGTGTACCTCATCCCATTTGAACTTAAGTTTTTCTACCAGAAATACCTCCCACAAGCGATGTTTCCTGATTACGGTGACAGCAGTTGTTTTTCCATATTCAGTAAGTTTTACGCCTTGATATTTAACGTAGTCTATCAACTTTTTATCAGACAGTTTGCGGAGCATGTCTGTTACAGTTGCTGCCTTGGTATTCATCCCATCTGCGATTGCATTGGTTTGAATGGGTTCTGGGCCAAATTGCGACAGATGGTATATGATTTTCAGATAGTTCTCCTCGGTAAATGAATGCATTGTATTAGGCTAATTCTATTTTTAGATAAATCTAAAAATATTTTTATAAAATAAAGCATAATTTTATCTATATTTTTTAGAATTATATTTGGTAAATTACCTTCCGTTAGTCTACCTTTGAACACAAGAACCTTGAGAAATGGCTACAGAATTAGATAAAATAGATTTCAAAATACTGAAACTTTTACAGGAAAATGGGAGGATTACAAACCTACTGTTATCCCAGGAGATTGGATTATCGCCGGCTCCAACCCTTGAACGGGTAAGAAAGCTGGAAATGTCTGGCTTCATTAAAAGTTACCATGCCCTGGTTGATGAAGAAAAATTGGGCCTGGGTATCAAAACGTTCATACAGGTTCAGCTGGATTTTCATAAGAATAATACCATTCAGATATTTCTTGATGAAGTGAATCAGATAAATGAAATCACCGAGTGTCACCATGTTACTGGTCAGGCGGATTTTCTTTTGAAAGTATATGTGAGTGATATCAAGGCTTATGAACGCCTGATTATGGACAAAATCAGTAAAATCACCGTTGTAAAAACCTTCCAGACGATGATGATTATGTCTACTACTAAAAAAGAACCGATCGTTCCCTTGGAATACTAAGCTTTACTCCTGTTAACTAGCTGATTTGCCAGTTAACAGGTTCCTTACCTTGTGCCTTTAAAGCTGCATTGGTTTTAGAAAAAGGCTTGCTGCCGAAAAAGCCATTGTAGGCTGAAAAAGGTGAAGGGTGTGCTGATTTGATCACAGTATGTTTATTCTCATCGATCAGGATGGCTTTATTCTGAGCGAATTTCCCCCACAACAGAAACACAAGACCGGTTTTCTGACTGGAAAGCTGACTGATGGCCTGATCTGTAAATGCCTCCCAGCCTTTTCCCTGATGCGATCCTGCCTGATGTGCACGTACCGTTAATGTAGCATTTAATAATAAGACCCCATTGTCTGCCCATTGCATCAGGTTTCCATGGTTAGGTGTTTTGAACCCTTCGATATCTGTTTCCAGTTCTTTATAAATGTTTTTGAGCGATGGCGGTACGGTAATTCCTTTTTGTACGGAAAAAGAAAGGCCATGCGCCTGCCCGTCTCCATGATAAGGATCCTGACCCAGAATCACGACCTTTACCTCATCAAATGGGGTATGGTTAAAGGCATTAAATATGTCTGTCCCTTTGGGAAACACAGTTATACCCTCTTGTTTTTCCTGTAACAGAAAAGACTTAAGGTCTTTCATGTATGGTTTTTCAAACTCTTTTTCCAGGACTTTCAACCAACCCGGTTCTAATGCTGCTGACATTGGTGTACAATTAATTTAAAGGGTCACAGGTAGTATCACCCGCGTTTATCATCTGCAAATATAACCATCTGCATGGCTTATAGTTTTTTGTTTAATTATTATTTTAAATCTGATTTTCGGTATATAAACACGATATTTGCAAAAAAATAATTAAAAAGAGATATGCCAAACATAGTAAGACTAATTGCAGGTTTTGTGTTATTAGGAGGTGCTGTTGCACTAATGATTTTCGGCCTTTGGGGCTGGGGTGTTTTAGCTGTACTTATTAGTATACTGGTTCTTGTTACCTTTTTCTATAATGAGAACATGCTGCTTGCACAATGGTTTCTCAGAAAAGATGACATGGTGAAAGCTGAGCAGTTTCTAAAACGTATCACCAATTATGAAACCCAGCTGATCAGGGTGCAACACGGATATTATCAGTTATTAATCGGGCTGATAGAATCGAGGAAAGCACCAATGCAATCGGAGAAATATTTCAAGAAAGCCTTGTCACTGGGAATGACGATGGACCATAACATTGCGCTGGCAAAGCTAAGCCTCGCAGGTATTGCAATGGGAAAACGTAATAAAAGAGAAGCTCAGATGTATTTGACTGAAGCTAAAAAAGCAGATAAAAACAAATTGCTGGCTGATCAGATTAAGCAGATGAAAGATCAGTTAGGGATGCTGGATAAACAACAGCAGGTAAGATATACCAGATAGATCAAATAAAAAGAGCCACTTTACGTGGCTCTTTTTATTTATCGTTTAAACTGTCAAAATTCTCATTCTCATTGAGACCACCTCTGCTGATAATGTCATCATCAAGGTATTCTTTGTTCCTGCTGAAAAACAATTGTTCAGACTGGATTCTTTTAATTAGCTGGCGAATCAGTGACAGATCGAAAGCATCTTTACTGAGTTTTATACAGTATTCATTTTCCGTAATTTCAAGACTAGAGTTATTCATAGCTTCTCTCCTATTAGTGTAGGCTAAAAATAGAAAAGGCTTTCCGATATTCAATCAGGAAAGCCTTTAACTTTATGTTATGCTTATGTTAAGAGAACCAAGCGGTTACCTCATCTTTTGTAGGCATTGTAAGGTCTAGTTTCAATTTCTTACGCATGCCGCCAAGATCATTGAAGACTTTATTGGCATTGGCACCGGCAAGATCTTCAATGGTATTAAAGCCCATTTTTCTAATTACCTGAACCCATTCTGCAGGGATACCTGCATTTACAAAGTCCTCATCGCTGGTCACTTTGGCTTTTTTCTCAGGTCTCATCTGAGGGAAGAACAATACTTCCTGGATAGTGGACTGGTTAGTCATTAACATTACCAGACGGTCGATACCCACACCCAAACCTGACGTTGGCGGCATACCGTATTCCAGGGCACGTACAAAGTCATCATCCATAGCCATCGCTTCATCGTCACCTCTTGCAGCCAGTTTCAACTGATCTTCAAAACGCTCTTTCTGGTCAATAGGATCATTTAATTCAGAGTAAGCGTTGGCAATTTCTTTACCGTTTACAAAGAGTTCAAAACGCTCTACCAGGCCTTCTTTACTTCTGTGTTTTTTAGCCAATGGTGTCATTTCCAGCGGATAATCAGTGATGTAAGTTGGCTGAATCAGGTTAGCTTCAACTTTCTCACTAAACAACTCGTCGATCAGCTTACCGCGACCCATAGAAGGATCTACCTCAATATCCAGGCTTTTGCAGGTTGACCTGATTTCGTCTTCCGTCATTGCCGACACGTCGATATCCGTATATTTCTGAATGGACTCGTACATTGTCAGTTTTTCATATGGTCCGGCAAAGTTGATTTCATGTTTACCAACTTTTACCAATGGGGTACCGTGAACGGCCATCGCTACCTTTTCCAGACATTCCTCTACCATCGCCATCATCCAGATATAATCTTTATAGGCTACATAGATTTCCATTGCCGTATACTCAGGGTTATGCGTGCGGTCCATACCTTCATTTCTGAACATTTTTCCGAACTCATACACACCATCAAAGCCGGCAACAATCAGCCTTTTTAGGTAAAGCTCATTGGCAATCCTTAAAAATAAGGGCATGTCCAATGTATTGTGATGGGTTTCAAAAGGACGTGCTGCCGCGCCACCATGTATTTGCTGCAGAATAGGAGTTTCCACTTCCATCCAGCCCTGGCTATCAAAATAGTTCCGCATGGTATTGATTACCTTGGACCGGTTGATGAAGATCTGTTTGAAGCCGGGATTTACGGTTAAATCAACATAACGCTGTCTGTAACGTAATTCGGGATCAGTGAAACCATCATAGATATTTCCTTCCTCGTCGCGTTTTACAATTGGCAATGGTTTTAAAGACTTTGCCAACAAAGTAAATTCGGTGATATGTACCGAGATTTCGCCTGTTTGGGTAGTAAATACATAACCTTTAACGCCGATGAAATCACCCAGGTCCAATAACTTTTTAAATACCGTATTATAAAGTGTTTTATCTTCTTCCGGGCAAAGTTCATCTCTCTTCAGATAAACCTGGATACGGCCCGTAGCATCCTGTAGTTCCACAAATGCGGCACTACCCATGATGCGTCGTGTCATAATCCTTCCGGCAAAGCTTACATTTTGAAAGGCTTCCTTATTGCTTTCATAGTTCGCTAAGATGTCTGCTGCATTGGTATTGATTTCGTAGCTCTCTGCAGGATAGGGATTGATACCCAGTTCACGTAACTGGCCAAGCGCGTTTCTACGTAATATTTCTTGTTCTGATAGTCCTGTACTCATATTGTTTAAATATTCGGCTCCCGCCGGATAAGGTATAATGAAGGACATCCGATGGTAAGTCCATCCGGATGTCCTGCAAAAATAGTAAATTAGAAGGGTGTTTTTTTAGAAAATTCTAATCTGATTCAAGGGCCTCGGCATAAAGCTCGGTAATGGTTTCAGCATATTTCTTTTCCACTACTTTCCGCTTGATTTTCATGGTAGGTGTAATTTCGCCTTCTTCCATGCTGAAGGGGTTCCTCTTGACCTTAAAATTCTTAATGCGCTCAAATTTAGAAAGCTCTTTTGAAAGTTTCCTGATATCCTGGTTAATCCATTCTATGATTTCCGGATTGCTGATAAACTGATCGGCTTCGTTGAAAAAAGAGTCGGGCAGGCTAAACTTTTCCTGCAGCGTTTCTCGGTTCGGGATAATAATAGCTGTTAAATATTCTCTTTTATCACCTATTAAAAAAAGCGACTCAATTTTGAGACTTTTAAGGTATATGTTTTCTACCGGAGTAGGATAAACATTTTTCCCATAAGCATTTACGATCATATTTTTCAGGCGGTCGGTAATCTGCAGGTTCCCAAGGTAAAAACGGCCGATATCACCGGTGTGAAACCATCCATTTTTGTCGATGGCTTCTGCTGTCTCTGCAGGTTTATTGAAATAACCCTGCATCACACAATGCCCCCTCACGATGATCTCTCCCTCGCCGGAAGTGAATTTCGGATCAAAGGTTTCATGGGTTTGTATATTGATGATGTCTTTGTTTTCTACATCCTGGATTCCGATTTCTATACCGGGAATTACACGGCCTACAGTGCCATAAACCTGTCTGTCGTATTCGGTAACAGACATCACTGGTGAGGTTTCTGTAAGTCCGAAGCCTTCCAGTACTTTTATTCCAAGGTTCCCGAAAAATTCACCTACATTTTTAGGTAATGCGGCACCGCCTGAAATCATGAATTTTAAGCGACCCCCGGTTTTTTCTTTGATCTTGCTGAACACCAGTTTCTCTGCAACCATTTTCTCAACTGACAGGATCAAACCTGGTTTACTACCAGTTTCTATTTTCTGGCGGTAATTTTTTCCAGTTTCCAGGGCCCAGAGAAAGATTTTTGATTTTAGACCTTCTTCTGCGGTTCCGCTTTTGATGGCCTTGTCATGGATACGCTCAAGCAAACGCGGTACGCAGTTCATCACCGTTGGTTTGATCTCGCCCATGTTTTTTGCCAGCAGTTCCAGACTCTGGGCAAATGCCATTTTACAGCCCTGAGCACAGCAAACATGGTATGTTGCTGTCCGTTCAAATACGTGCGACAAAGGAAGAAACGAAAGGAAAGTATCCGTTTCATCAATTACCGGAATTTGCTGAAGGCATACTTTCACATTTTCTACAAAATTCCTGTGTGATAACATTACTCCCTTTGGAGTTCCGGTTGTACCTGAGGTGTAAACCAGCGCTGAAGTGTCCTCCGGACGAAGGTCATCACGCAGTTGTTTGATCCTTGGTAAATATTGTGTAGTCAACTCCGCGCCAGATTGCAGTAAGTCATCAAAACCAATGATGATGGCTTTCAGATCCTGGGGAACAGCGATCTTCTGATATTCTGCAAAAGCGGGGATGATGTATTGTAACTGTTTACAGTTATCTGCAATTTTTAATATCTTTTTGTATAAGAAGGTATTACCAACCAGGATTGACCTGATACCGGAATCATTGATGATATATTCGACTTCCTGTTCTGACAGGGTAGGATAAATCGATACATTGATCGCACCAATCTGCTGGATTCCCTGGTCATAAAACACATATTCAGGTCCGTTTTCGATCATTAATCCCAGTCGGTCGCCTTTAACTACGTCCTTAGAAAGGAAAAATGCCGCGACGGAATCTGCGTGTTCAAGCGTTTGCCCGAAAGAGATATTTTCCCAGTCGCCACCCTTTTTGTGCACTAAAAAAGTGTCTGCAGCCGGGTGAATGTTCTCTACAACATTCCTCAGCAGGCTGGGAACGGTAGAAAATTCATTGAATGATACCATATATATTGTTTTGGGATGGCAATAATAAGTTTTTTACATTAAAAACACAATTGTGAATCTATGGCTTAAGCTCGCAAAACATCAAAATGCACTGAAAACAAAAAAGGCGCAATTGCGCCTTCAAAATCAAATAGTCAGAATTACACTGAAAAACTTTCCCCGCAAGCGCAGGTACGGCTGGCATTTGGGTTATTAAAATTAAAACCTTTTCCGTTGATTCCATCTGTAAAGTCGAGCTCAGTACCTGCGAGGTAAAGGAATGACTTCATATCCAATGCGATGCGTATGCCTTTATCTTCAAAGAACTGATCGTCTTTTTTCTCTTCGTTATCAAAATCAAGGTCGTAGGATAATCCTGAGCATCCGCCGCCTTTTACAGAAACACGTAAGAAGGAATTGCTGCCTTTATCAGACTCTTCCAGTAGCTGAGCAATTTTTATTTTTGCTTTATCGGTGATCGTTATCATAATTATTGAAGTTAAGTTCATGATCTGGCATCAAATTCATGCCAGCTCTGTTAAATATTTAAAGTGGGGGTATTTATTCCCTATAGGTTATATGTTGCTTTTGCCAGATGCTCTTCCCAGCGTGGGGAAAGCTCTCTGAGCTTATTTACTGCAGATTTAGTTTTGTCAATTGCGTAATCTATTTCCTCTTCCGTGGTAAACCGCCCTAATCCGAAACGGATAGACGAGAAAGCCTGGTCATCTGTCAGCCCCATATGTTTAAGCACATGCGAAGGTTCAAGTGAGGCCGATGTACATGCTGAGCCAGAGGAAACCGCCAAATCTTTCATACCCATGATCAGGCCTTCGCTTTCTACAAAACTAAAGGAAATGTTCGACACATGCGGAAGTCGGCTGAGTTTGTTGCCATTTACCTTACATTCTTCAATTGCGCTGAGTTCAGTCTCCAGTTTATTCCTCCAGACGGCCAGGCGAATGGCTTCATCGCCCATCTCCTGGCGGCAAAGCTCACAAGCTTTCCCGAGGCCTACAATGCCCGGAACGTTCAGTGTCCCAGACCGCATGCCACGCTCATGTCCGCCACCGTCAATTTGTGCAGTAAGTCTAACTCTAGGGTTTTTACGTCTGACGTATAAAACACCTACACCTTTTGGGCCGTACATTTTATGGGCGCTAAAAGCCATCAGGTCTATACCATCCGCATCCACATTTACAGGAATTTTTCCTACAGCCTGTGTGGCATCAGACATTAACAATGCCCCATGCTGACGTGTTATGGACGCGATTTCTTTCATTGGCTGAATTACGCCAGTTTCATTGTTGCCATACATTATGGTCACAAGGATGGTCTGAGGAGTCATTGCTGCTGCCAAATCATCCAGATCGATCAGCCCATCTTCCTTAACATTCAGGTAGGTTACGCGTGCACCTAATTTTTCAAGATGTTTACAGGTATCAAGCACTGCTTTGTGTTCTGTAGCAGCAGTGATGATATGATTTCCTTTATCCTGGTACATCTCATAAACACCTTTTATTCCCAAATTATCAGCTTCTGTGGCACCGGAAGTAAAAATGATTTCCGAAGCTGCACAGCCAATCAGTTGGGCAACCTGTGTCCTCGCATAATCCACTCCTTCTTCCGCAACCCAGCCAAAAGCATGGCTGCGACTTGCGGCATTGCCAAATTTGCTGGTAAGGTAGGGCAGCATCGCTTCCAGCACTCTTGGGTCAAGAGGGGTAGTTGCGTTGTTGTCCAGGTAGATAGGAAGTTCCATAGTGTATTTCTACTGATTCTAAACAAATGTAGATAAAAGATCACCAAAATATACCTCCGGCATTATGAAGGTAAGTTGTAAAGCCGCATTTTTACATTCGTTTAACCTTAAAAAAGGATGATGAATAAAATTGAACATATTGGTATAGCAGTGAAGGATATGGAGCAAGCATGCGATTTGTATGAAAAGCTGCTTGGTGTGCCGGCCTACAAACGGGAAACTGTAGGAATTGAAAACGTTGACACCGCCTTTTTTCAATCGGGTCCGAATAAGATAGAACTATTGGCGGGTACCTCAGCAGATGATACAATATCGTCATTCATCCAGAAAAAAGGAGAGGGGATCCATCATATAGCATTTGAAGTTGATGATATACGCGCAGAAATGCAAAGGCTGAAAAATAATGGTTTTGTACTGTTGAGCGAAGAACCTAAATTTGGTGCCGACAATAAACTGATCTGTTTCGTGCACCCAAAAGGGACAAAGGGCGTGCTGATTGAGTTATGTCAGGACATTATAGGCTAAGGTTATGGAAGATATCACTGCGTTGAGCAGGATTATAAGTAAGGATTTTGAACTGGAGGAGGGAATTGATAGTGAGCTCCTCAGGTCGCGCATGATACATGCCTTCAGCTGGCTGCTGGACAACGACATCTCGAAGATGATGAATATTTTATACCGGGCTGATGTAGCTGAGGAAAGACTCAAATCGCTGCTCGTAAGCAGATCTCAACTGCCATCTGCAGAAGTGATTGCAGATGAATACATTAGCAGGCAGAAACAAAAAATAGAAACCTGGAAAAAGTATAGCTCATAATTTTTCATTAATTCTTGTAAATAAAAAATATAATTTGGATATTTGCATCCTTCAAAATAAGCGACAAATAAGTTATATTATAATATGAAAAAAGATCTTCACCCATCAAACTATAGATTCGTAGTATTTAAAGATATGTCTAACGAATATGCTTTTTTAACTAAATCTTGTGTAGAGACTAAAGAAACTACTACTTGGGAAGATGGCAACGAGTACCCTCTTTATAAATTAGAGATCTCTCACACGTCTCACCCGTTTTACACTGGTAAAATGAAATTGGTAGATACAGCAGGACGTATCGACAAATTCAAAACACGTTACGCTAAGAAATAATCGAAACGCAATAAAAATTATTTTAAAGTCCCGATGCTCAAGCATCGGGACTTTTTTTATTTTTGTAAACTATACGCTTCATAAAGAAGCGGACAGAACGATAATATTTAAATGATTGTTTAATATATCCGGATGAAAATTAATTTGTTTGATGATCTTTCATGGTCTTCCCTGCGACCACTTACGTCTACCAGACCAGTTGCGGATCTGCGCGTAGGAATTCTGACCATTGCAGAGAAATGGGAGAAATATGCATCCCATGCGCCTGGTTATCAAACGGCTGCTTATCTGGCGGCAAAATACAAGGCCCATCCGGATGCCGATACTTTTATCAACGGAGCAGTATGCCCCAATGAGGAACTATTTGCGGCGATTGATGCTATTCGTTCCGGCGAGGTTTTATTGAAGGGGCAGCTTATGCTAGCCTTTAAAGTGAATGCTGGTGAAAGTCTGGGTTTAGAACGCGCAGCCGGATTGACTCCCGTTTATTTTAGCGGTTCTTTTACCCATATCAGGTTTCCGGAAGACATCTTTAGAAATAATGATGTGGAACTGCGTGCAGATTTTTCAGTGCTCACTAAAGGCAGAACCTCGGCTGTGCTTAGCCATACAAATACAGTTCTTGGCGACCAGATTTTTTTGGAAGAAGGAGCAAAAGCTGAATGCTCAACTTTCAATACGCTGAATGGCCCGGTTTACATTGGTAGAGATTCTGAAGTATGGGAGGGAAGCCATATCAGGGGCTCCTTTGCGCTTTGTGATCATTCGCAGGTTAAAATGGGGACAAAGATTTACGGACAGACTACCATCGGCCCCTACAGCAGGGTGGGTGGCGAAATTAACAATGCGGTTATCTGGGGTTATTCCGCAAAAGGCCATGAAGGATACCTGGGCAATTCGGTGATTGGCCAATGGTGTAACATTGGGGCCGATAGCAATAATTCGAACCTGAAAAATAACTATGCTGAAGTAAAGCTCTGGGATTATGAACAGACGTCTTTCAGGAAAACAGGATTGCAGTTCTGTGGTTTGATTATGGCGGATCACGTGAAATGTGGTATCAATACCATGTTTAATACCGGCACCGTAGTAGGTGTGGGTGCTAATGTTTTTGGAGGTGGCTACCCGCGTAACTTTATCCCCGATTTTTCGTGGGGAGGGGCTGCGGGTTATGAAGTATACAAACTCGACAAGATGTTTGAAACCACAGCGAAGGTATATGAACGAAAAATAATCGAATTTAATCAGATAGAAAAAGATATATTGACAGATATTTTTAAATTAACTACAGTTTATAGAGATTTTTAAACGATTGTTTTTTACTTTTATCACATATAACTGTAGTGGGCACGCTTAAACCGAGTTTCGGGCGTTTAAATAACCTGAAAACTAGATATATAATACAACCAAAATAAGAATAGATTAATTATGAGAAAGAAAATTGTAGCAGGAAACTGGAAAATGAACACGGATTATGCAGAGGGTATCTCTTTATTTTCAGAAATCGTTAACATCGTAAAGGACGAAAAAAAAGGTGATCAGGTTGCCATCATCTGTGCTCCATTTATCCACTTGAATAGCCTTGCTAAATTAGGCGGTGAAGCAGTTAAAATTGGCGCTCAAAACTGTCACCAAAATGAAAGCGGCGCTTATACCGGTGAAATTTCTGCCAAAATGATCAAATCTGTTGGTTGTGAATATGTAATTATTGGTCACTCTGAACGTCGTCAGTATTTTGCTGAAAGCGACGCATTGTTAGCTGAGAAAACCAAGATTGCCCTGGCAAATAATTTAACACCTATTTTCTGCATCGGTGAAACACTGGATGAAAGAAATAACGGCAATTTCTTTGAAATTTTGAAATCGCAATTGGTAGATGGAATTTTTGGATTAAGTGCAGAAGATTTTTCTAAAACTGTTATCGCTTATGAACCAGTTTGGGCAATCGGAACGGGCTTAACGGCAACTGCTGAACAAGCACAGGAAGTACATGAATTTATACGTGCAGAAATTGCTGCGCACTATAGCGAAGCTGTAGCTGAGAGCACCTCTATCTTATATGGTGGTAGCTGTAACCCTAAAAATGCTGCAGAGTTATTTGCACAGAAAGACATTGACGGCGGATTGATTGGTGGTGCATCACTTAAATCCCGTGATTTCGCAGATATCGTTAAAACATTTAATGCTTAATGCAATATATACAGTTAACTTTTAGCTTCAGTTCCATCGAGGAATATCAGCAGGATCTCTTAATCAGTGATCTTGCTGATATTGGCTACAATACGTTTGAAACAACTGAGGACGGCTTTTCGGCGTTTATAGACCAGGACAGCTACAGTCAGCCTGCCCTCGGGGAGTTACTGGCTGCATACGATGGCGATTTTGAATACAATTATACCATCACCGAAATTGCTGCTGAAAACTGGAATGAGGAATGGGAGAAGAACTTTGAACCGCTGGTTATTGACGACAGCTGTTATGTACGTGCAACCTTTCATCAGGAGCAACCGCAATACAAATACGAAATTGTGATTGATCCAAAGATGGCTTTCGGAACAGGTCACCATCAAACCACAACAATGATGATGCGCTATATTCTTGAAGCCAACGTTGAGGATAAGGTAATTCTGGATATGGGCAGTGGAACAGCTATTCTTGCGATCCTTGCTGCAAAAAAAGGAGCTAAAGCACTTACGGCAATCGACAACGACGAAGTTTGCTACCTGAGTGCTAAAGAGAACGCTGCATTGAACGGGATCCAGACCATTACTTCTCTCTGGGGTGGCAAAGAGGTAATTCCTGAGCAGGAATTTGATATCATTCTGGCAAATATCAACAGGAATATCCTGTTGGATCAGATACCGGTATATGCGCAGGTACTGAAGGCTGAGGGAGATATTTACTTTAGTGGATTTTACGAAAGCCCGGACCTTGAGATGATAAAGTCTGCATGTGAGACATTGAATATCAACTATTGCAGTCATAAAAAAATAGGCGACTGGGTGGCAGCACATTTTAAAAAAATAAAATGAGAATACATTTTATCGCTATCGGGGGCAGTGCTATGCACAACCTGGCTATAGCCTTGCATAAGAAAGATTTTGTGGTCACTGGTTCGGATGATATGATTTTTGAACCCTCGGCAGGCAGACTGGCGAGATTTGGAATCCTGCCAGCTGAAATGGGCTGGTTTCCAGAAAAGATCAGTACGGAGCTCGATGCGGTAATTTTGGGTATGCACGCGTTGACAGATAATCCTGAGCTACTGCGTGCACAGGAACTGGGTCTTAAAGTATATTCTTATCCGGAATACATTTATGAGCAGACAAAAGATAAACTTCGGGTAGTAATTGGTGGGAGTCATGGAAAGACTACCATTACCTCGATGATCTTACATGTGCTGAATCATTATGGAAAAGATTTCGATTACCTGGTTGGTGCACAACTGGAGGGTTTCGATACCATGGTAAAGGTAACTGAGGCTGCACCGGTAATTATTATTGAAGGAGATGAATACCTGGCATCACCAATTGACAGAAGGCCAAAGTTTCATTTGTATAAAGCAAATGTGGCCGTAATCAGTGGCGTAGCCTGGGATCATGTGAACGTTTTCCCCACTTTTGAAGGCTATTTGGAGCAATTTAACATCTTCATTGACACCATACAGGACGGCGGAAAATTAATCTATTGTGAGTCAGATAAAGAATTAAGTAAAATTGTAGCCAATAATAACAGTGATGTTACTAAAGAAGGGTACGAAATTCCTTTACATAACGTTAAAAATGGTGTAACTTACCTACTGCCGCAACAATTGCCATTGAAAGTTTTTGGTGACCATAACCTGATGAATTTAAGCGCAGCGAAACTGGTTTGTAAAGAATTGGGAATTAATGAAGAAAGCTTTAACGAAGCAATTGCGTCGTTTAAGGGGGCTGCTAAAAGACTGGAGCTCTTATTTTCGGATAAAAGTACCAATGTTTATAAAGATTTTGCCCATTCACCTTCAAAGTTAAAGGCCACTATTGAGGCAGTAAAGTCACAATTTGAGGAAAGAAAGTTAGTAGCATGTATAGAATTACACACATTTAGTAGTTTAAATAAAAATTTTTTACTACAATATGCGGATACAGTGATCCAAGCAGATAATTGTATCGTATATATTGATGAAAAGACATTTCAACAGAAAAAAATTAAGCCGTTCACCGAAGTAGATGTTCAAACAGCATTCAACAACGATAGGCTTACTTTTTTTGACAATGCCAATACTCTCGAGCAATATTTGAGAGGCTTAAATTATAACGATACCAACTTGCTATTGATGAGCTCGGGCAACTATGGAGGTATTGATTTAGTTAAACTGGCACGTGAGTTGAATAATTAAAGAACAAAACACACCTAAATTTATAACAATGAACATTATCGGTAAGAACATCAGACAGCTTCGCCAGAAAAATGGCTGGAGCCAAGGCGAGGTAGCCAAAAGGTTGAACATCTCTATTCCTGCATTCTCAAAAATTGAGACCGGAATTACAGACATTAACATCTCAAGACTTGCACAAATCGCTAACCTTTTCGAAGTTTCAACAATGGATATTATCTCTAAAGAAGGGGAGAACCCTCAATCAGTAAATTTTGAAGAGATCAATAACCTTAAGGCGAAACTTTCTTTAAGAGAAGAAGAGATCATCAAGCTTCAGAAAAAGGTTATTGACCTGTATGAAGAGATCAGAGAAAAATAGAAATCTCTTTTAAGAGAACAATTTACGCAACGTCAGGTGTCGCTTTCCAAAAGTGGCACCTGTTGCTTCATGAATCGAGAGCATTTTATCATTAAAATCTCCTACCCATGACAACTCCAGTTCATCATACTGCTCCATCGGCAGAACATACTCTTTCAATTTGATGAATAAGGCCGATTCAAGGCCGTGTTTCTGGTAAGCATTTTTGGTTCCCATTACAATCGCTCTCATTCTGTTTACACCTTTCCATCTTCGGTAAACAAACTTAAGTTTTTCAATTAATCCAAGCTTTCCGTCAAATCCCTTAATCAGTTGATTAGCATCGGGTATAATAACTACGAAAGAAGCCGGTTCTCCGTTCAGGTAAGCGAACCAAATTAATTTTTCATCCATGATAGCCTCCATTTGTTTAAAACTCTCCTGAAGGGTTTCTTTTTTGATGGGAACAAAATTCTCGAAGTCTTTCCAGCCATCGTTATAAATTTCCATCAGGTCGTTTACATACTTGTCGGCATTTTTCTTTTCAAAATGTTCAAAAGTATATCCGGGCTTGTTTGCAACCCAGTTGGCAATTTTAGTAAAGCGCTCCGGAAAAGGTTTTCGTACCGCCAGGTGATTGGTAATTTGCTGATAGGAGGTTTCAAATCCATAATTGGTGAAAAATGCCTGATAATACTCCGGGTTATAATTCATGCCATAGGATGGCGGTGTGAAACCTTCAACCAGTAATCCCCAGAAAGTATCGTTCTCCCCAAAATTGATTGGGCCATCCATTGCCAGCATGTCTCTTTCCTTCAGCCAGTTTTTTGCGGTGTCAAATAGGGCAAATGCGGCTTCCTGATTATCGATACACTCGAAGAAACCCATACCGCCGGTTGGCTGTGCATAATTATGTGCTTTTTTCTGATTGATGAAAGCTGCCACTCGACCAATGGTTTCTCCCTGCTCGTTTTTCAGGATCCACCTGCTGCATTCTCCATGCTTAAAAAATGGGTTTTTCTTAGGGTCGAATGTTTTTTCTATATCCTGATCGAGGGGACAGATCCAGTTTGCATCATTTTTATAAATTTGATGTGGAACCTTTAGAAACTCTTTGATGGTTTGTGAACCGGAAACAGGAATGATTTGCATGTAGTCTTATAAGATTAAAAAAAAAGCATCTCTGAATGAAGATGCTTGGTATGATACAAGGTATCGAATTATTTAATAGCTGTCGTCATCGTCAGCATCGAAGTCGTCAAAGGTATCCAGATCGTCAAGGGGCAGATCAAAATCATCTTCGTCGTCGTCGTAAGTTTTCTTTTTTTCAATCGAATCAAAAGAGTTATCATCAGCCATTTCCTTGTCATGCGCCTGATCATCTAATGAACCTTTGTTAACGGATTTTTTTGGATTTGCCATTTGTTTAAAATAAAAATTACCAGAATTTGTTGATCAATTAAAGTTACAAAAATCTGTGATCTAATTGCTCTAAGGCGATTTTTAGCAGATAATTCGTTACATCAAAATTAGTATAAAAAGCATTTTAAAAAAAGAACTATTTTCAAATTTTCAGGTAGAGGATCAAAACAATACACAACCTGAGGGAGTTAAAATTCTTAGTTGCTTATAATTGAATTTTAGATTGATTTGCTCAGGACAAAGCTAGTTTTAAAATGGGGAAGAAATTGATCTGATCCAATTTGATTAAGCGGGCAGCGGTGGAATCCGGGCAAAAAAAAAGTGGTAAAACTTATGCTTTACCACTTTTAACACACAAATGAAACCTGAATTGAGATAAGTTTTAGGTTAGGTGAAAAAATATCTTTAGTCAATCCTATAAGAACGCTTTTACAAACTATGTTTGCTTTAATATCTATAACAAGTTTAATGCAAATTTAATCTCAAATGAATTATAGTTAGTAAGTGGTAGGTATCATTGAGTAAACGGTAAAATGCTAACGATTTGGTACCAGAATGGAAATAATTGTACCCGAATCACCACGCTGTTGTATTGTAATCTGTATGGGTTTTACTTCAATCTGATTGATCAGGTTTACCCTTTCCTGGGTAAGACTCATGCCTTTGCTTTCGTGTTTCTCCGTTTTGGTGCGTAGGGAGTTGTCAATACCTACTCCGTCATCAGCAATCTGAATCTGCAGGTAACCGTCGCCCGCCATTTGGATGTTGATATCTATTTTTCCGCCCTCTTCCTTAGGCATGAGCCCGTGCCAGATGGCATTTTCAACGTATGGCTGCAGAATCATGGAGGGAATCATCGTTTCATCCAGGTCTATGTCGCCCGCAACCTGGAGGCTGTAGTCAAATTTTTCGCCAAATCTTTTTTTCTCTAAGGTGAGATACAAGGTCAAATATTCTATCTCTTCTTCAAGGGAAATAAAACTTTTGGTGCAGATGTCCAGGTTTTTTCTGATCAGTCTTGCAAAACCTGTTAAAATCTTATTTGCGGAAGAAGTGTCTTTGGTATTGATATAATGCTGTATGGAGTTCATCACATTAAACACGAAATGGGGATTCATCATCGCCTGCAAAGCCTGCTGCTCCAACATGAGAATTTTATTTTTAAGCAGCAACCGCTGCTGTTCCTTATCTTTTTGCTGTTTGGTAACAATCACCGCAATTTTATAGAAACTGAAACTGATGATCAAAATCAAGAGGCAGAGGAACCATATCGATTGCCAAAAGTGCTCTTTCAGTACAAAGGTTTGTTTCACAGGTTTGCTCCACTGGCTATTACTGGTTCTGGCGGAAAGCTCGAAAGTATATTTGCCTGGTTCGAGCGAAGAAAATTCTAACCTTCTGTTTTTGGTCTCGGTCCAGCTATCATTCGCGATTAGCCGATAACGGTAAGATATCGCGCTGTTCTGAAAATCAATCGCACTGTAATAAAAAGTGATATTATTATCCCTCGGGGCCAGGTTGAGTAAACTGGTATTAATGTTAAGTGATTTTTTATTATTAACAATGGCAGAAATTAAGACTGCCGGGGGCTCCTGATTGTTATTGAAGGGGGTGTTTTTAAAGAATACAAGTCCGTGATTGGTGGCAAAATAAGCTGTGTCGGCATCAATGTAAAGTTCGTTCACGTCATTGTCGAGCATACTATTTGTATATTCAAAAGACTCTACAGGAAACTTCTCTTTCACAAAAATCCTATTGACTGCGGCATTGGTGATTACCCATACATAATCTTTCTCAATGTAAAGCTTTTTGCAGATGTTGCTGCTCAGGCCATCTTTTCTGGTAATCTGTCTGATGAGTTTGTTTTTTCTGAACAGGAGCAAACCGTATCCATCTGTGGCTAAAACTGTGGTTCCATCAGGGAGTTGAGCAATGTCGTTTATTCGTTTGGTAAGCAGGTAATTTTGCTGAAAGCAGGTGCTCAGTTTATCGTTTGAAAATTTGGACAGGCCATGGATGTTTGAAAACCACAGCTTTTTGTCTTTGTCAAAATGAACACTGTAGGAACGGCCGCTGAAATAGTTCTTTCCTTCGCGATAGAGCGATGAATTAAAAGACAGACTGCCAAGGGGATCATTGATGATCACCACTCCGGAAGATAATGCGAGGGCGAGCTGATTATTTTTACTGATACTGAAACTTTTCAGCACGTACCTGAAGTTATTTGTTTCATTTAGGTAGTCAATTTTGCCGGTCAGCGGGCCTTCAACGCTGATCTTCCCCAATCCATAGTCCGACGAAAAGAACAGATGGCTGCCACTGGAATCAAAGCTGAGGTGTTTGATCGTATTGAACTTATTTTTATCCGGAAGATCGAGGTGATCGACAGTATAACCTGGCTTATTTAGCCTGTCTATCGTACCATTGTCCATCCCCAGCCAGATTCTGCCCCTGCTGTCTTTCGTTAAACTTTTTACCCCGTTGTTGCTAAGTCCGTGGTGATCGTCGACTATATACACTCTTTTCGACTTTCGCGGTAACATGTAAATTCCATTATTAGTAGTGAACCACATGTTATCTTTCTGATCTTTGATAACCTGACTGGTCATTTGATCTGTGAGGTAACGCTCGAGGATCCCCTGGTGGTTGATGTAATATACACCAGAGTTATTGGCCAGCCATAAATCTCCTTTTTTCCCTGCGTAAAAATATCCTGGGTTATCATTAAGCAAAATTGGATCTACTTTTAGGATGAGCGATTCACGTTCGCCATCTTTTAAGTTTAGTCCTTTACGGTCCAAATATAGCATCGTATGATCTGGAAGATTTACGGCTGTTTTATAAGAGACCGGATCGATATGATTTTTTACCTGAACAAACTTCTGGCCGTCATATAGGTGAAGACAATGGACGCTGCTGGCCCAAATCCTCCCTTTTTTATCTTCATAAACGAAGGTATTGATGAATTGACTGGACTGCTTGTCCGAGCTATATTTTGTTACTGACTTACCATCCCATTTAACCAGCAGATTTTTATTGGTGCCGAACCATATATTACCTTTGCTATCCTCAAAAAAAGATACGATGATGCTGTTGAGGTTAAGTAGTTTGAGTAATTTATTGTTATGCTGACTATAAATTCTTCCATTATGGAAGTAACTTAATTGCCCGTTGAGGGCTGTAAACCAAACTTTTCCGCTGCGGTCCTGATTTAGTCTGATGATCTGATTGTCGGGCAGGCCATCATCTATGGAAAAAGTTTCAAATACTTTGCCGTCAAAACGTGTTACACCGGCATCAGTGCCCACCCAGATGTAACCACTCTTGTCCTGCAAGGTAAAATAGCAGTTGTTGCTGGGCAATCCATCTTTAGTGCTATAATGTTTTATGAAAGTAGTTTGTCCATATAGCTGCCCGCTGAGAGTGACCATCAGGAGCATGGTAAACAGACGTATTTCCTTGATGTTATTTATCACTGGCAGAGCTGATGTAAGACTTAATTTTTTCGGCAAAAATACTCGCCCTTCTTCTCGAAACTGCAATTTTTTCGCCGTTTTTTAACAAAACTTCCAGGCCATTCCTGGAATTATATTCCTTGAGATAATCCAAATTAACTATGCTCGACTTATGGATACGCACAAATTGATGATCCGGAAGAATTTCTTCGTACTCCTTAAGTACCCTTGAAACTGTGATATTGTCTCTTTTATCGAGATGAAAAACCGAATAATTACTGTCTGCCTCTATGCGGATAATCTCGTCCACCCCAATCAGCGTGTAGCCTTGTCCATTGGGTAAACTGAGTTTGCGTATCTCAGATTTGTCGGACATTTGCGCAGATAAATTCTTCAAACGCTCATTTCTTTCTGCCTCATGATCATTAAAACGCAAATATTTTGAAGCCTTTTCTACAGTTTCTTTGAGCTCGTCAATATCAATTGGTTTGAGCAAATAATCCAGTGCATTTGCCTTGATTGCCTTCAATGCATACTGGTCAAAAGCTGTGGTAAAAACTACCTGCGCATTGTTGGATTTGGCCTCAGGTATAAGTTCAAATCCATTCTTGCCAGGCATGGCAATATCCAGGAAAACTAGGTCTACATCATGATTAGTGAGCAATATCAATGCTTCATCAACTGATTTTGCAATGCCGCAAATATTCACGTTTTCACAATTTTCCTGAAGAAGAAAATACAGTGAAGAACGGGCAAATTCTTCATCGTCAACTATAATAACATTTAGCACAGGCATGATTTAATTTAGATGTGAATTTAATAAAAAAGATAGAGCGCAGAAGAATAAAAGCAGAATTGTCAAATCCACATCATTTTAAAGCGCGTATGTGGATGTATAAGCGCTTAAGCTAAAAGCTATTATTGAACCATAAATATTAAACTATAAATCTATGAAAAATTTCCAACAAGAAGATCAGGATGTGCTGCACAAAGAAAGTGGCATTTTGACCGCAACATTACAACGCAGATCTTTTCTTCAGTATGCCGGTGCCGGGGCAGCAGGTATAGCCTTGATTGCAGCTGGTTGCAAAAAAGATAAAAATGACAATAACGGAGTGAATTTAGGAAGTGGTGATATAGGGATTTTAAATTATGCCTACGCATTGGAACAATTGGAAGCTGCATTTTATGATGCTGTGGTTAAGACTCCTTATTCAGGTATTTCACAAACTGAACTTGGACTGCTGACTGATATCAGAGACCATGAGCTTGCCCACAGAGAATTTTTCAAGAAAGCGTTGAGCAGTTCTGCCATTCCAGGTTTAGAAGTTAACTTTAGTTCTATCGATTTCAGCTCAAGGGCTAGTGTGTTGGGCACAGCTAAAGCGTTTGAGGATCTTGGGGTATCAGCATATAACGGTGCAGGTAAGTTAATTAAATCAGCGGATTACCTGGTTTTAGCAGGTAAAATCGTTTCAGTAGAGGCACGTCATGCGGCCTTAATCCGTGATTTGATCGAAAACGGAACATTTGCCAATATGGAGGTAGTGGATGCTAATGGATTAGACAAGGCAAGGACTCCTTCTGAAGTTTTATCGATCGCTAAAGCATTTATCAAAACATCAATTAACGCAACTAACCTACCATCTTAAACCAGAAATCATGAATATTCTAAATATATTAGACGAAATAGAAAAAGTTGATGCCGAAATCTATGAACGCATCAATCCGCGCAGAGCAGCGATGAAGTCATTTTACAATATGGGTTCTAAAGTAGCTATGGCCGCAGTGCCTCTTGCAATGGGATCAATGTTTAAAAAGGCATATGGACAAACTCCATCCGGCGTAATAGATGTGCTTAATTTCGCATTAACGCTGGAGTACCTTGAATATTATTTTTACCAGCAGGGTGCTGCACAGCCAGGATTAATTCCTGCAGGAACACCAGCAGTTGCTGCGATCAACACTATCCGTGATCACGAGCTCGCACACGTTAATTTGTTAAAAGGTGCCATTTCAGCATCTGGTGGTACGCCTGTATCATTTACTGCGGCTAATTTTGATTATACAGCGAAAAATAACTTTCCAACGGTATTCTCAAGTTATCCAACATTCCTGGCTGTGGCGCAGGCATTTGAAGATACTGGTGTGCGTGCTTACAAAGGTCAGGCAACGGCATTAATGTCGGCGCCTTCTGTTTTACAGACTGCTTTGCAGATTCATTCTGTGGAAGCGCGTCATGCCGCCCACATCCGTCAGATGCGTACAACAGCAGCAGGTGGAGGTCAGACAGCAATGAAACCATGGATTACGGGAGCTAATGATAGCGGCATAGGTGCAGCAGTAGATGCTGTTTACAAAGGGGAGGACAATGTTACACAAGGTGGTGTTAACATTACCTCTTTAGGATTCTCTGTGAATGCTGCAACAGCAAGTTTTGACGAAGCCCTGTCTACAGCTGATGTATTGGCGATCGCCTCGTTATTTATTAAATCGTAAAAGAGTTTTTTGAATAAGTTTGTTTAGGTTTAAGATGAAAGAGGGGAACAGGATGTTCTCCTCTTTTTTTATCTTAATAAGTGATCACTTGCTCTTCCAGCTGCTCCGGTAATTCGCGATAATTGTATTGCTGTCCACGCAGCTGAGGCTCGAATCCAGCTTCTTTAATCGCATCCTGTATTCCTTTAGCTGTAAAACGGTGTGGAGCTCCCGCTGCAGAAACCACGTTTTCTTCGATCATAATTGAACCAAAGTCATTGGCACCAGCATGCAGACAAAGCTGTGCTACACTCTTTCCTACAGTAAGCCAGGATGCTTGTATATTCTTAATATTTGGCAGCATTATACGGCTCAATGCCAGCATTCTGATATATTCATCGCCAGACACATCATTTGTTATTCCCCTCAGGCGTTTTAATAAGGTACCATCATCCTGGAAAGGCCATGGAATAAAAGCAAGGAAACCTTTTGCATCGGCAGGTTTTTCACTTTGCACTTCACGGATCCAAACAAGATGCTCGAAGCGCTCCTCGATGGTTTCAACATGACCGAACATCATGGTCGCAGAGGTAGTGATATCTAGCTGATGGGCAGCACGCATAACGTCCAGCCATTCCTGCCCACCGCATTTGCCCTTGGAAATCAGTCTTCTCACCCTGTCGTTTAAGATTTCCGCACCGGCACCCGGAAGGGAATCCATGCCTGCAGCCTTCAATGCACTTAAAACTTCAGTATGGGATAGCTTGTCAATCTTGGCGACATGCGCAATCTCCGGTGGGCCTAAGGCATGCAGTTTAAGGTCGGGATATAACTCCTTTAACTTCCTGAAAAGGTCGGCGTAAAATTCAAGTCCAAGGTCTGGGTGATGTCCTCCCTGCAAAAGCAGCTGATCTCCGCCAAGACGAAAGGTTTCCTCGATTTTTACTTTATACGTTTCGATATCAGTGATATAACTTTCGTCATGTCCTGGTCTTCTAAAGAAATTGCAAAATTTACAGTTGGCGATACACACATTGGTAGTGTTCACATTTCTGTCGATCTGCCAAGTTACTTTACCACTCGGGACTTGCTTTTTTCTTAGTTCATTGGCAACAAAGGCGAGGTCGGCCGTGGCTGCGTTATGGTATAAAAAAACGCCTTCCTCTTTGCTGAGAAAGTCGAATTGCAAGGCGCGTTGTAATAATTCAGCAGTATTCATAGGACAAATATACCATAAGTTCCGTTCTTTTTATTTCATGGTTTTATCACATTTAACCTATAAATCATTATTCCTATATTTGACACAATTATATATTTTATGGTAGATTTTAATCGTTTTACACTAGCTAATGGCCTGCGTGTCCTTGTACATGAAGATGATACGACGCCAATGGCGGTATTAAATATTTTGTACGATGTTGGGGCACGGGATGAGGAGGAAGATAAAACCGGGTTTGCACATCTTTTTGAGCACCTGATGTTTGGGGGATCGGTAAATATACCAAGTTATGACGAACCGCTGCAACGCGTAGGGGGAGAGAACAATGCTTTTACCAGCAATGATATCACCAATTATTATATCACCTTGCCTTCAACAAACATAGAAACGGCATTTTGGCTGGAAAGTGACAGGATGCTTAGCCTGGCCTTCTCTGAAAAGAGTCTGGAGACCCAGCGCAATGTTGTTTGTGAGGAATTTAAACAGAGATATCTGAATCAACCTTATGGAGACGTATGGCTCAAATTGAGGCCGCTGGCTTATAAAAAACATCCCTATAGATGGGCGACCATTGGTCAGGATCTGGCGCAGATTGAAAATGCGAAAATGGAAGATGTAAAGGCCTTTTTCAAAAAACACTACAACCCGCAGAACGCAATTATGGTTGTTGGTGGTAATGTGAAGACCGAAGATATCAAAGCGCTGGCAGAAAAATGGTTTGGACCTATCCCTGCAGGAGAGCGGTATGAACGTAACTTACCGAAAGAACCATTGCAGGATGAGGCACGTACAGAAACTGTAATTGCCAACGTGCCGCTAAATGCTTTTTACATGGCTTTTAAAATGCCTGCCCGTGGCGATGCAGATTATCAGGTATATGACCTGATGTCTGACATACTCTCCCAGGGACATTCGTCGAGATTATACAATAGCCTGCTTAAAGAACAACAATTGTTTAGTGACATTCATGCCTATATTACCAGTAGTATGGATGAAGGCTTATTTATTCTAGAAGGAAAATTAAGCGAAGGTGTATCCATGGAAGCAGCAGAAAAAGCTGTGTGGGCAGAACTTCATAAAATCTCTACAGAAGAAGTTACCGATACTGAATTGACTAAGGTTAAAAATAAATCCGAATCTATCATGGTATTTGCGGAGATGAGCCTCCTGGATAAAGCGATGAACCTGGCTTACTATGAGCTTCTGGGCGACGCTGAAGGGCTGAACACGGAAATCGATAAATATCTGGCTGTAGATGCCGGCAGGATACAGCGTGCTGCCCAAAAGACTTTCGTGAGAGAGCAATGTTCAACTTTATATTATTTAACCTCAAACAATGCTTGATCGTACACTCATACCTGACTCTAAACAGGTAAATGACATAAATTTTATTGCCCCAAAACAACAAGAGCTTGATAATGGAATAAAAGTGTTTACCATCAATGCTGGTAAGCAGGAGCTTGTTCGTATAGAATTTGTTTTTGAAAACGTAAACTGGAACCTGCTGAAGCCTTTGCAGGCTATTGCTGTAAATCATCTCATCAATAATGGTACGGAAAGCCTTAGTGCTAAAGAAATTGCCGACCAGGTAGACTACTACGGTGCTTTTTTGCAGACTGAATATGGAGCTGATCAGTCCAGTATCAAGATATATACTCTTAATAAACATCTGGAGGCGGTATTGCCAATTATTTGGTCTATACTCAATGAAAGCACTTTTCCTCAGCAGGAATTGGATATTTTTAAACAAAATCAGCAGCAGTCGCTAAAGGTTAGTCTCCAGAAAAATGATTTCCTGGCCCGTAAGAACTTTGCGAATGCAATTTTTGGGGAATCTACTTACGGATCTGATATTGGTCTTGATGATTATCAGGCAATAGAACGTGCAGACCTGATTAGCTATTTCAGGGCGGCCTATAAACCAGAAAACTGCACCATCTTTGTTGCTGGAAAGTTTGAACAGTCTGAATTTGAAGTGTTGAATGCTGTGTTCGGCGGCACCTGGAACAATGATTCTGCCTCCACCATCAATCATTTTTCATTTGTAAATGAAGGAAAAGGAGAGATTTTTATTGAACGCCCTGATGCAATACAATCGGCCATAAGAATGGGAGTTAGGAGTATCAATAGAAAACACCAGGATTTTGCGGGCTTTCAGGTGATGAATTGTTTACTTGGTGGTTATTTTGGTTCCAGGTTAATGGCAAACATCCGTGAGGATAAGGGTTATACCTATGGAATTGGATCTGCTATTGTTTCTATGAAGGATGCAGGCTACTTTTTCATCGCCACTGAAGTGGGAGCTGATGTATGTGCAAATGCACTTGCAGAGATTGAAAAGGAAATTCATATCCTTAAATCAGAACTGGTTGCTGCAGAAGAACTCGATTTGGTGCGAAACTATATGCTCGGATCGATGCTGGGAAGTTTGGAGAATGCCTTCTCTCACGCAGACAAGTTCAAGAATATCTATTTTTCTGGCCTGGGCTATGATTACTATGATAACTACATACATACCGTGAAGTCTATCACTGCAGAAGAAATTCAAATTTTGGCTAATCTCTATTTGAATACGGCAGCATTTACAAAAGTCATTGTAGGAAAGAAGTAAGCTGATATAGCTTCCTTAGCATAAAAAAAGCCCCGACAGCAAAAATGATGCGTCGGGGCTTTTCTTTTTGTTTAAAGCAGGCTTTAATTGGTTTTTGCCAAAACAGCTTTTTGCTTATCAGCCAGGTAGATTTTCTTGTAGAAGTCTACTAAGTCGTTGTATTTTTCTGCCGGATATTTATTGCTGTTCAATTGCTGTACGCGGGTGTAAATAATGGTATTGTCTTTGACGACTGCCTTGGAGCTGAACTTACCAAATTCTGAGATTATTGTAGTTTCCTTCGGTATAAACTCTGCCTTGTACCCCTCTGGAAGGGTGTAAATTATCTCATCTGAATCCTTGAATCCGTAGGTCTGGGAAAATGCAGTCTTGCGATTCAAAACTTTAGCTGGCACGCTCTCTTTCCTGTTGAGCAGGTTTAAGGTAAGGAAAAGTTTATCGCCACCCTGACTAAACATTTCTGAAGCTTTCAACACAATATTTTCTTCGATTTTGGGGAGATCCTTGTCGGGTTGAATATATTTAGCAGAGGTGATTTCCATATTAGGAATGCCAAGGTTGCGCAGCAGATCCTTTCTGATCTCTGTCGGGTCCTTTATCAACATATCAATATTGTCTTCGTACTGGCAGGAGCCAAAAGCAGTTTTGATCGCTATATCGGCATTCCCATCTGCTGTCAGGTTAACCATTGTTACCCGATTCTGAAAATTATCCTCTGGTGTATACACCGGTGTTTTTACGAGTTTTCCACCCTCAGGGGTGATCAACATTACATTTTTTGCTGAAGTACTTCTGCCCAGGAAACCAGCGGGCATGAATTGACTGGTACACTCCAGCCAGGTGGTGTCGTTTTTTAAAGGGACGCATAGGGCCATGTGATTTGCCTGACCAAAACTAGAATAATCAGGATTTAGGGAGGGGAGTCCTGAGCCCAGCATAACCAGCTCTGATTTAATATTCACCTCAGATAACATGGCTTTCATATAATTTGACAAAGCTTTACAATCCCCATAATTTACCGCTGCAACCTTATCTGCCGATATTGGCTTAAAGCCACCTATGCCCAGCTGGATGCTGACATAGCGGGTATTTGATTGCAGGTATTTGTAGAGGATGTTAATTTTCTCTTTATCAGTTTTTGCATTTGCGACCAGGTTAGCGATAGCTGATTTTGTATTCGCTGGCAGTGTTTGTACATCACCACTTAGCTGATAAACCCATGTTCCTAAATTCTTCCAGTTCTCTACATTTCCTTTAGAATTATCATATTCAAAATCATTGGGTGAGGCCTGAACCCATGGGGTAATATCTTTGATTCCGGAAGACAGAGCTTCATACTCAATAGATGGAACATTCTGACAGGCCCAGGTATATATAACATTGCCTTTTACTAATACTGAATCTGTTTTTATACTATTGCTTTTAAGGTACTTAAAGGTAATGTCCTTTGGAACCTGTAAGGTATAGCTGGATTTTTCAATCGCTTTGTCGTAAGCATCTATTGGCGACCAGGATGGTAGTGTAAGATAGCCATTGTAGCTTATCTCATAACTGTACTCAACAGTATAAGGGTAGCTTGCATTGAAAAAATCGAGTTCTTTTATTCTATTATCGTCAAACATTGTTCCCGCAGAAGTGAGACTTCGGTCTTTGAAGTCGGAACTTTTATAGGTTTTGATTTTTTGACCCTTCCCATCATACATTGCTGCTTTAAGATTGTATATAGAAGAGAACTTATCATAATATTCTAGCATGTTGGCCTGAACCTCACTGTTTTTACTCATGATTGTGATTGCAAGCTTATATGTCTCTACTGCACTGCTCCTGCTTTTGATCACAAAGAACTTTTCTTCATTGCGGACTATGGCAGTGGAATTTTTAAGCAGCTCTGCGGGAATTTTAGCAACGTCATAGTCGCTCTGGGCATTGGCCATTACAGACCAGCCTATCAACAGCGTTGATAAATAAAGTTTTAGTCTCATGATTTCTTGAATACGATTTGCTCAGCTTGTTTACGGACGATGTTTTTAAAGAGTTCTTTGAGGTAAAAGTATTCCTCTGCGCTGTAGATGGATTTAGCGATCGTAATTCTGCTTTTTATGGCTATTTTATTTCCTTCACTGGTATAAGTGATTGTAAAGCCACCGGCCTGCTCCGGTAGAGAAAAAGCTTCACTTTTAGGGAGTTTATCGAGTTTGTAATTTGCCGGGAACTCTATTACTGTCCGGTAGTTTTCTTCAAATGGATGTGCAAAATCAACAGGGAATTTACGCTCTTCCAGCGTGAAAGGATTTTCTTTGGTACGTTCATAAAATAAAGGAGCAAAATAGAGCAATTCACCGGCGTCCTCTACGTTGTCTTCAATGGTTATGCCCAGTGATTCAACCAGAGCCTCATGCGGTTCCTTTAAATGTTCTACCTTGTAGGAATTGATTTCCAAACCTGGTTTTCCCGTTTTGTAACTTTTTACAAAGTCTGCCTCGTTAACCGCCATGGTGTAAGCTCTTCTGCGTCCAAGTCCATTGTAATTGTCTGAGGTAATATAGATATTCCCGGTGAATTTATTGTCCTCTCCGAGCACGATGTTATACATAATATTACTTCTGCTGATGATATTGCTTTCTAAAGAAACCCAGGAAGCTGTTTTCTCCCTGAGGTCTAACTTAAGTCCCTGATGGCTCAAGTTTTGGTAGCTCATCAGATCTTCGAGATTGTTGTCGTCAGTAGCATCTAGCAGGTACTGGTGATTTCCTACGAAGGCCTGTACCACTACATTGTTGAATTTGGTTAACAGCGGGTACCCGGGATGGGCGCCATATTTCCTGACACTCAGCAACACGGGGTCGCAATCTATCCCGGCCGATCTTAACAGACCAAGCAGACTCAGGTTGATATCAGCTGCATTGCCGGTTTTTTTCTCCAGTACCGCTCTCTGGCTGTTCTGAGAGCTGTAAATTCCGTATTTGTCATCCCATTTAATATTGGTCTTAACATAATCGAAGATCAGGCTCATTTTTGCAAGAGAGTCTTTTTGATCTTTAATGATGGAGCTGATTAACCCTTTATCAAAGTTGTCTCGCCCGATAAATTTCCCGAAATTTTCATGGTCTGCGAGTTTATCAACAATTTTTGGCCAGGTAGAACTATAATCCCGGTAAACACTACCGGGTACCGTAACAGATGTTAATTCAAATCCAATTTTTGACACATAATCTTCGATGGTGGTGATGTAATTTTCGTCTTTGATGGCCGGAACATCTTCTGCGTAGTAAGAACTTCTGGATGCGGTTGCAGTAAGAATTCTGGAAGGTCCTGTTCCCGATGGGAAGCTATAGGTTTCAGGAACGTCGACAGCGGGTAACTGGTTAATTACCTCGTAACCGCCGGCTGATATTTTATAGCGGAAATATTCAGGCAGGGTTAGGGTAAAAGCTGAATAGTTGGTTGGATAACCTCCCTGGAAATACCAGTCGTCCAGACTATAAGTAAAATCTGAAGCAGTGGAGTAATTGTATTCTATAATCGATCCTTCTTTCACATTTGGAAGAGTAAACTTCTTTTCTATGTGCGTTTTGTCAACCCGGTTAGAAAACTTGGCTTCGCTGCTCATTTTACTGACCACAATCTTGCCATCCTCCAGATTATAGGTAGCACCGCGCATTGATTGCAGTTTTTCCTCAGATGATTTATCAGCAGTATTGCTTAGGGTGATCTCGAAGTCTGCTAAGTCATATCCGGCTTTATTCACTACCTTATATCTGACGTGCCGTTCAAAGATGTACACAAATTCACCAGTTTTTGGACTGATTTGAAATGATCCTTTACCTATATCAAAAAGCTTGATAGCCGCCGCCGCAGTATCAGCACCTTTTGCTTTTGTGTCAAATTCCTCCATGTTCACTTTTCCGAACTTGAAAGTTTTTATTTTTTCAGTTTTGGACTGTGCAGATACCCTAAAAAAGGAACAGCATAATACCAGTGTAAGTAATTTTAAAATTCTAATCATGAGAGCGTATTTAATATTGCAATATTAATAAATTTTTCTCTCAATCAATATCTTACCGCACTGGTTAATGTATCATTTTGAGTAGATTACCGCTTACAAAACAATGTCTGATGTGATTTTAGGAAAGAGGCGATTACTCACTTTCGCTAATGTCAGCATCATTTCATTTTCTGATAAGTTGAAGAAAGTATTTCCTCATCAGGATATTTTGTGTAGATTTGCCCGGCAAATAATAACTCCTAAATTATTTGCTATGCAACTCGACCCCCAAAAATTTATTGCTGAAGGACTAACTTACGATGACGTATTATTGGTTCCTGCATACTCTGAAGTGCTTCCGCGTGATGTGGATACCGGAAGTTTCCTGACAAAAAAAATACGGATTAATGTGCCTATCGCTTCGGCTGCAATGGACACGGTTACTGAAGCAGGATTAGCAATTGCCATTGCGCAGGCTGGCGGAATTGGTATACTGCACAAGAACATGAGTATCCAGCGCCAGGCCGAAGAAGTGAGCAAAGTGAAACGTTCTGAAAGTGGAATGATTCAGGATCCGGTTACGCTTCGTGCTGATGCTGTAATTGCTGATGCATTCCAGATCATGACCAAGTTTAAAATAGGAGGTATCCCTATAATTGACAAGGATAATAAACTAGTAGGGATTATCACGAACCGCGATTTACGCTTCCAGAAAGATATGCAGCGTCCGGTTTCTGCCGTGATGACCAGCGAAAATCTCATCACTGCTGCTGAAGGTACAACACTGATACAGGCAGAAGAGATCCTTCAGGATTATAAAATTGAGAAACTCCCTGTAGTGACTAAAGATGGCCATCTGGTAGGGCTGATCACTTTTAAGGATATCCAGAAATATAAAAACTATCCTAAAGCATGCAAAGATGAACGTGGCCGCTTAAGAGTAGGTGCTGCCGTTGGTGTTGCTGCTGATAATATTGAGCGTGTTGCTGCGCTGGTACAGGCGGGGGTGGATGTGGTAACAGTAGATACTGCTCACGGCCATTCTAAAGGGGTGATTGATATGGTGAAAGCTATTAAATCGCGTTTTCCGGAATTGCAGCTTATTGCCGGCAACATTGCTACGGGTGATGCTGCAAGAGCATTAGCTGAGGCGGGTGCTGATGCGGTAAAAGTGGGTATTGGTCCGGGATCAATCTGCACCACGAGAATTATAGCAGGTGTTGGGGTACCTCAGCTATATGCTGTATATGAATGTGCGCAAGCCTTAAAAGGCACTGGTATTCCAGTGATAGCAGATGGTGGTATCAAACAAACCGGCGACATAGTTAAGGCCATGGCGGCAGGTGCCAGCTCAATCATGGCAGGCTCACTCTTTGCAGGAGTTGAAGAATCTCCTGGAGAGACCATCATTTATGAAGGGCGTAAGTTCAAGTCATATCGTGGTATGGGATCCGTTGAGGCCATGCAACAGGGCTCTAAAGACCGTTATTTTCAGGATGAGGAAGATGTGGTTACTAAACTCGTTCCTGAGGGAATTGTAGGTCGGGTGCCATATAAGGGAACATTGGCAGAGGTGATTTATCAGATTGTTGGAGGTTTAAGGGCTGGAATGCACTACTGCGGCGCTGCGACAATTGAGCAGCTACAAGAGGCGAAATTTGTAAGAATCACGGCAGCCGGAATGCGCGAAAGTCACCCTCACGATATCTCTATCACCAAAGAGGCTCCAAACTATTCAAGTAAATAATACATTTAAAAACATAGGAAAGAATCATTTTGACACTGTTCATCCAGTGCTAAAATGATTCTTTCTATTTTAAACCAAACTTTATAACCTGACAACTTAACTGTCGGTCTAATCATCATATCAACAAGAAATAATTAAATGAAATCAATTTGCGTGTATTGCGGTGCCAACTTCAACGGCGATCCTATTTTAAGAAAAGCAATAGAAGATCTGGCCGAATTGTTTAGCTCAAAAGGCATTCGCTTAATCTATGGAGGTGGCAGTCTCGGAATTATGGGGATTGTGGCTGATGAGATGTTAAAGCGTAGTGGAAAAGTAACGGGTGTAATTCCTCAGTTTCTGCTTGATCTTGAAGTTGGAAATATGGAAGTAACGGAACTGATCATCACTGAGAATATGCATGAGCGTAAAAAGAAGATGGCTGACCTTGCTGATGGTTTTATTATCCTTCCGGGAGGCTTTGGTACGCTGGAGGAATTTTTTGAAGTATTGACCTGGCTGCAGCTCGGCCTGCATAATAAAGCTATCGGCGTGCTAAACGTTGGCGGATTCTACGACCATCTGTTTATGCAGCTGGATGTGATGGTGAACCAGAAATTGTTAAAAGAAAACAATAGACAGCTGGTAATTGATGCAGATGAACCATCGGTTTTGTTGGAAAGGATGATGAAATTTAGTGCAGATACAGACGCAGAATGGGTGAAAGACAGGAACCTAATTTAAAGCCTCTGCAAGCAACTCTGCTGCGAAAATAATCGATAATTATGTGTGTGTATTCCGTACAATAAGCTCTGTTTTCTTTGATTTAATGTCGGTTTTGTATTCTAAAATCCCATGTAATACCATTATCTTGTCCACATGAACATCGAATTCAATAAAAACGAAGACGTTAATAAACAGCTGGTGTATGAGGTAAAAACGCGGCTTAAGAAAATATATAAGGGTGGTGGGGAAAAAAGTGCTGCCAAACAGCATGAAAAAGGCAAAATGCTTGCCCGTGAGCGGGTGGCCTATCTGATTGATAAAGAAAGTGAATTTTTGGAGATTGCAGCTTTTGCTGCGGAGGGAATGTATGCCGGGCAAGGCGGATGTCCTTCAGCAGGTGTAGTTTGCGGCATTGGTTACATTTCAGGCCGTCAATGCATGATTGTTGCCAACGACGCAACTGTGAAAGCTGGCGCCTGGTTTCCGATGACCGCTAAGAAAAATCTCCGCGCTCAGGAGATTGCGATGGAAAACCGGCTCCCGGTGATTTATCTGGTTGATAGTGCCGGCGTGTTTCTGCCTATGCAGGATGAAATATTTCCAGACAAAGAACATTTCGGCAGAATGTTCAGAAACAATGCGATGATGTCTGCAGATGGAATTGTACAGATCTCAGCCATCATGGGATCTTGCGTAGCTGGGGGCGCTTATCTGCCAATTATGAGTGATGAGGCGATGATAGTTGATGGAACCGGCTCCGTTTTTCTTGCCGGATCTTACCTGGTAAAGTCTGCAATCGGAGAAGAGGTTGACAATGAAACATTGGGTGGCGCTACAACACATTGTGAAATATCTGGTGTGACAGACTACAAACATCCTAATGATCAGGCCTGCCTGGATAGCATTCGCCATATCGTTAGTATGCTTGGTGAACCTCAATCGGCTGGTTTTAGCCGTATTAAATCGGCCCCTCCAAAACTTGATCCGGAGGAGATTTATGGTATCCTCCCTGAGAACCGGGAGAAACAATATGACATGCATGAAATCATTAATCGTCTGCTGGATGATTCTGTTTTCGAAGAATACAAAGAACAATTTGGCCAGAGCATCATCTGCGGACTGGGACGAATTGATGGCTGGGCAGTAGGAATTGTAGCGAACCAGCGTAAAGTTGTGAAGTCTAAAAAAGGAGAAATGCAGTTCGGAGGCGTTATCTATTCAGACAGCGCAGACAAAGCCGCACGGTTTATAATGAATTGTAACCAGAAGAAAATTCCACTTGTCTTTCTACAGGATGTTACTGGATTTATGGTTGGTAGCAGATCAGAACAGGGTGGAATTATCAAGGATGGTGCAAAAATGGTAAACGCAGTAGCAAACTCGGTCGTGCCGAAATTCACCATAGTAATAGGCAACTCTTACGGAGCGGGAAACTACGCCATGTGTGGTAAGGCCTATGACCCAAGATTGATTTATGCATGGCCAACAGCCAAAATCGCAGTAATGGGTGGGGCACAGGCCGCCAAAACCTTAATGCAAATTCAGGCAGCAGCACTCAGATCCAAAGGGGAAACGCTCAGTCCCGAAAAGGAATCAGAACTGCTAAAGGAAATCACAGACAAGTACGACAGTCAGACAACGCCATTTTATGCTGCGTCGCGTTTATGGGTGGATGGCATCATCGATCCGCTGGAAACCCGTAAAGTAATTTCCATGGGTATTGAGGCCGCCAATCAATCGCCAATAAAAAGACAATTCAATGTCGGAATTATCCAGACATAGTCGTTAAATTTGATTCATGACCACGAAAAAGCTATTGTTCTGCTTATTTCTTATGATTGCTTGTCTCAACTCCTATAGCCAGGTTAAATCGATCATGTTCGACAATAGGGATCGCATTACTGTAGACTCCACGTTGGCGGACAGCTATGGCGTTTATGGGAAATTATCCGGGGATAGTGTTTTTACTTTCAAGAAGCTCAATTTTGATGGTGTATTACTAACCACAGGTTCGTTTAAAGACGACAGCCTTCAGGTTCCTCATGGGAAATTTACATACTATGACTGGGTAACTCCGGATATCAATTATGCGAATCAGAGTTTCGAGGTGAATGGTAAGGAACGCTACATTTCCCTGATAGGAAATTTCCTGGATGGGCTAAAAACCGGGAGGTGGGTAAGTTTCTATGCCGATGGAAAGTTAAAACAAGTTGCTACCTATAGTCACGGTGTGCTACATGGTCCTTATCAGTTATTTAAATGGAATGGCAAACTTGATGTTCAGGGTATTTTTGTTGCCGGTAAAAAAAATGGTACCTGGATCTTAAATGGCGGAAAGCGTGAAGATCAATATAGGAATGATGAGCTGGTTTCATCTTTAACAGGAAGGAAGCTGAGGGAGAAAGCAGCACAGGGAAAAAATTGAATTAAAGAGGAATAAGGCTTTGTGCATCCGCCATTAAACCTTAGTTTTGCATGTTAAAAGAATACAAATTGCAAGCCTGCAGTACTAATTGCAATTGCTTGTTTTGTTATTACAATATATATTATGGATACTACACAAGAGATAGAACACGTTCAATGCCTGATTATTGGTTCAGGACCTGCTGGATATACTGCGGCTATTTATGCAGCAAGGGCAGATTTGAAACCTGTATTATATACGGGCATGGAAGCTGGCGGACAATTGACGCAAACTACCGATGTTGATAATTTCCCGGGTTACCCGAACGGAATTATGGGCCCTGAGATGATGGAAGATTTCCGCAAGCAGGCGGAGCGTTTCGGAACTGACATCCGTTTTGGCTATGTAAGTTCTGTAGATTTCTCTTCTATGCCCCACAAAGTTGTGGTTGATGAAATTAAAACAATAACAGCTGATACCGTTATTATCTCTACTGGTGCAACGGCAAAATGGTTGGGTCTTCCAAGTGAGCAGCATTACAATGGCTTTGGCGTTTCTGCCTGTGCAGTATGTGATGGTTTCTTTTTCAGGAATCAGGATGTAGCTATCGTTGGTGCGGGAGACACAGCAGCGGAGGAAGCAACTTATCTGGCTAAATTGTGTAAAAAGGTATATATGCTGGTTAGACGCGATGAATTCAGGGCTTCAAAAGCTATGGTTCACCGTGTATTGAACACGCCAAATATCGAAGTGATTTATAACTCTGAAGCCAAGGAAGTATTAGGCAATGGTAAAAACGTTACCGGTCTGAAAATTCACAATAATAAAACAGGGGAGGAGCAGGACCTTGCGGTAGAAGGTTTCTTTGTGGCAATCGGTCACAAACCGAATACTGATATATTTAAAGGATGGTTGGAAATGGATGATACAGGGTACCTGAAAACTATTCCCGGATCAACCAAAACTAATGTAGAGGGAGTTTTTGCCTGTGGTGATGTTCAGGATCATTATTATCGCCAGGCCGTAACAGCTGCGGGTTCTGGATGTATGGCTGCACTGGATGCTGAACGCTATCTGGCAGCTAAAGAACACGAAGTAAATACAATCTAGTATAGAAGAATAATTGGTTCGCTGGTGTTTAATCCCTGCGGACCAATACTTTTACATATGTTAATGATTTGTTAAAGTTTGCCATTCATCATGCTTTTCAAAGATCTTTAACGTAATTTAAGTCATTATTCAATTGAAAAATAGGTTCTTTTGAAATGATCAGGTATAATTTTGTGTTTTTCTCAGAATTTCTATCAATCATCAGACATTTTCCACCAAATAATTATGGATAATCACTGGTCATCGGATTTGAATTAAATCTCCGTTGTAGTATTAATAAAACGATTTAACAAGGCTATTTTGATAGATAAAGGAATTGATTTAAAAGAATTGTGGGAGGGGATTGTGAGTCATAGCGACCACAAATCGTTTGAAGAGTTCTTTTTTATTTTCAACACACGATTGATAAAATTTTGTGAACTGTATGTCTACAAGAGAGAGGTAGCAGAAGAAATTGTGGCCGATGTATTTGTAAATTTCTGGGATCAGCGAGAGAAGTTGAAAGAGGTGCAAAATCCGGAGACCTATATTTTTATATCTGTTAAAAATAGGGCCTTAAACTATATCAGAAAAAATGCTGCAATACAGTTGGTAAGCTTTGAGGACAATCCCCATGACTTCGTAGCCCATAGTAACCCCGAGGCGGAGATTGAAAAAAAGGAATTGTTTTTCAAATTGGATCAGGCCATAGAAACCTTGCCTCAGCAATGTAAAATCATATTTCAACTAGTCAGGGAAGATGGAATGAAATACAAAGAGGTATCAGATATTCTTAACATTTCACATAAAACCGTCCAAACCCAAATCTTAAGGGCAATGAAAAAATTAAGTAAGGAAATGAGTCCTTATTTAACTATTAAAAGCTATTTCTCTAAATATCTATAGATATTGTAGATTAACCCCCGAAATATTCCGCCCTATTTCTTTCTATTAAGGATTTGGTTACACAATATTGAGCTTATTGCACAATCCTTTTTGCTAAGTGGCTCAATTTTACATTTATTAATGGTGTATTAAGAGTAGAATATTAAGATCGTACTTAAATCTGACCTTTTTCAAATTTATTTTAATTTAATGTAAGCATTATGTGAAATTTTGTGTCCTCCCTATAACTAACCCCAACTACTTATAACCAAATATGGACAGAAATAGGTTTATTGAGCTGCTCACCAAAGATCTAACGGGAGAGATTTCTGTTGATGAGCAGCGCGAATTAATCTATTTGCGGGGAGAACCATTTTATGATAGGAGAGAGGAAGACCTCTTGAGAACCTATTGGTCAAATAGTCACAAATTAGAATACGATAGCCGTTCACTTTTCAAAAGCATTCAGCAACGAATAGCCAATGGCGATAAGGCAGAAGAAGATGTTGCGAGTGTTGCTGGTTTATATAACCAGGAAACATACGACCATGAGTTGCAAACAAGCCCAGTATTCAGCTGGATTTCTAAGCTTGCCTCTGTCTTGCTGGTTATCTGTTGTTTGTTTTTTATTTTTGATAGTTACAATACCTACCATAAAGAGCTGCAGACTAAAGAAACGGCAAAAGGAGTAAGGTCCGTTTTTACACTGACGGACGGCACTGAGATTAGGTTGAACTCAGACAGCAAGCTGGAATATCCTGCTACCTTTTCTGACTCTACAAGAGATGTTTTTTTAACTGGAGAGGCTTTCTTCGATGTGGCCAAAGATGCTGCTCACCCTTTTATTATTCATACAAAAGATATGAATGTAAGAGTACTTGGAACAACATTCAATGTTAAAGCCTATGCTAATGATGCATTGACAGAAACAACGCTGATCAATGGGGCAATTACAGTAACACTTAATGGTGTTTCAAAAAAACAGATTTTTTTAAAGCCGACGCAAAAACTTGTCTTAAAAAATCTTCGTAATGGTAACAAAAGAACGTCACTTACCAGCAAAGATATCGATACCGCTATTCGGCGATTAACCTATTTCAAACCCGATCACTCCACTATAATTGAAACGTCATGGACACAGAATAAGCTGACCTTTAAAAACGAAAATTTTCTGGACTTATCCCGAAGCATGGAAAGATGGTACAATGTGGAAATCAATTTTGAAAGCGAAAATGCAAAGCTGCTCAGGTTTACCGGAATTATTGAAAAGGAAAATATAAGGGAAGCACTCAAGGCATTACAGCTCACTGAAAAATTCAACTTCGCGATCAGCGAATCAACTATAAGAATTTACTAATTATATATAGAACCTAAACAAAATCTAACCCAGATGATATGAGAAAAAATCTAACATAATTTGGACATGCGGGACAAGGATATGCGCCCCCTATCAAAAAACAAAACCCAATTGTCTATTTTTTAACTTCCTGACGGAAATTAAAATTATCACACTAATCAAAATAGTATGAAATTTTTATCGCGCCTAAAAGGCGCTAAGTACAAAAATGTGCCTAGTAAATCGCTGGCCATCATGAAGGCAACCTTCGGATTGTTGTTGATCTTTAATCTAAGTGCTGTTGCCGGAGTTTATTCCCAAAAAAGAATCTCTCTAAAATTGACATCTGCCGAATTCACAGATGTGCTCGCTCAGATTGAAGCGAAGTCCGATTACAGATTCATGTTTAGCAATAGTAAAGTTCCTGCCGGTAAAAACATCAATATCGATGTTAAGGACGAAGAGGTAACAACTATCTTAAATCAGGCCCTGAAAAATACTGGTTTAAGCTACAATCTATTGGCTAATAACCTGATCGTAATTGTTCCTGCGGGCCAAAATGCTGCAGATATTGTTGTAAAGGGTAAAGTAATCGATGAAACCGGTCAGCCAGTTATCGGTGCATCTATCAGAATCAAAGGTGCTCAGGGTGGTGCCACTACTGATGCCAATGGTTTGTTCTCACTGAGCGTTCCTGATAATGCGATTTTGGTTGTTTCCTACATCAGCTATGCTACTCAAGAGGTAAGCGTTGCAGGAAAAACTACGTTGAACATTAGCCTCAAACCTAATACAAACGATTTACAGGAAGTTGTAGTAACGGCTTTAGGTATTACCAAAGACCAGAAAACTTTAGGTTATTCGGTAACTAAAGTGGGTGGCGACCTGATGACTCAGGCTCGTGAATCTAACGTTGCGAACTCATTAAGCGGTCGTGTTGCCGGTTTAAGCGTAGGTGCTACAACTGGTGGTCCGGGTGCTTCAGCACGTTTAAACATTCGTGGTGCTACATCATTCACAGGAAGTACTTCACCTTTAATCGTAATTGACGGGGTACCAATTGATAACTCTCAAAGAGGATCAGGTGCTGGTCAGTATGGTGGTTCTGATGGTGGTGATGGTTTCTCAAACATCAACCCAGATGACGTTGAGAGCATGACCGTCCTTAAAGGATCTACCGCTTCTGCTTTATATGGTGCGCGTGCTGCAAATGGTGTAATTAACATTACAACCAAAACTGGTAAAAAAGGTAAAGTACAGATCGAGTACAATGCCAACGTACAATTTGATAAAGCGGTTGATAACTCCGATTATCAATATGAATATGGTCAGGGTACTTATGATGAAACTGGTACTCCACGCAGACCGGCTAACCTCAACGCTGCTATCAGCTCAGGTTTATACTCATGGGGCGAGCGATTAGATGGTGTTCCTACTATCGCTGCTGATGGCAACCTTCATCCATATTCTGCGGTAACAGATAATGTAAGCACATTTTACCGTACTGCTCCGAGTGTAACAAATAGTGTTTCAATCGCCGGAGGTGGTGAAAAAGGAACTTACCGTTTCTCAGCCTCTAATCTGGACGCAAAATCAGTATTACCAAACAGTGGTTTAGTAAGAAAAACTTTCAACTTCAGTACCAATCAGCAATTAACGGATAAATTGTCTTTTAACATTGTTGCCAACTATATCGATCAACAGGATAAAAACAAAGCTTATCTAAGTGATTCACCACTGAATGCCAACTACTCTGTACAGTTTTTACCTACCAGTCTTGACGTAACAAGTCTTGCTCCAGGTTACAACACAGTAACTGGCGCTGAAATGAGCTGGAACGACAACTCTTACGTTACTAACCCATACTTTGTAACTAGCCAACTGGTGAACAATAACTCCCGTAAACGTTTCATTACAGCTTTATCTGCTAAATACTCGTTTACTGATTATTTATCATTACAGGCTCGTTTAGGTTATGACTTAACAAATGACCGTGCTTTATCTGTTGCTCCATATGGTACTGCCTATACAAATGCTGGCTTAGGTCAGCTGAACGGCTTAACCCAGGCGCAGAGAGTGGAGATGAACACAGACGCCTTGTTAAACTTTAACAAAGATGTGGCAACTGATTTCAACATCAATGCAAGTGTTGGAGCCAACTACAGAAGGACTAGTTTTGAGCAAACCGGTACAAGCGGTGTAGGCTTTATCATTCCATACCTGTACACGCCAACAAACACTAAAACGAGAAACATCAACTACGATTACAATACCAGAGAAACTCCGTCATTGTACTATACAGCAGATTTTAGCTACAAAGGCTTCCTGACTTTAAGTACTACTGGTCGTTATGATCAATTCTCTACATTGCCAGTTGATCAAAACAGTATTTTCACGCCATCAGTTTCCACAAGTTTTGTGTTCTCACAATTAACTAAATGGGAACCATTGAGCTTTGGTAAATTAAGAGCATCTTATGCCAAAACAAGTGGTGAGCCGGTTGATGCTTACCTGACTTCGCAATATTATAGTATTGGTAATCCAATTAATGGTACTCCTACAGCTTCATTCAGCAACATCATGCCGAATGCAAACCTCAAGCCTTTCTCTCTATCAGAGTTTGAAGTAGGTACAGAATTGAAATTCCTGAAAAACAGGGTAGGTATTGATGCATCCTTCTTCACCAGAAAAACTACAGGTGAAGTTGTAAAAGCTACAAACTCAATGTCATCAGGTTTCGAAACCAGATATGTGAATCTGGGATCAACCAAAAACACTGGTATCGAGATTATGTTATCAGGCTCTCCGGTAAAAAATGAGAACTTCAGCTGGAATTCAAGCTTCAACTTTACCAATGTTAAAACAGAAGTTTTAGACATTGATGGTGGAGCTAATGCGCCATTAAATACTGGTACATTCAGACCTGGTGATGCTTATATCGGTGTAGTAAAAGGATACGCCGTTGCGCAGGTAATGGCTTATGATTATCAATATGATGCCAATGGAAACATTGTAATCGGAAGCAACGGTATACCTCTTCGTGGAGACCTTAAACCACAAGGTTCTGGTCTTCCAAAAATCTATGGTGGATGGAACAACGATTTCAGCTACAAAAACTGGAACCTCGGTTTCCTGATTGACTATAGATTTGGTAACAAAATCTTATCTGCTACAGAATTTTACTCTTATACCTACGGTTTGAACAAAGCAACCTTAGTTGGTAGAGAAGGTGGAATTGTTGCTGATGGTGTATTGGAAGATGGATCGGTAAATACTATCAATGTAGACGCACAGACTTATTATACAGGTTTGATGACCAATGTAAATAAACTTTCTGTCCTTGATGGTAGTTTCATCAAATTCCGTCAGGCAACCCTGGGTTATACCTTCAAACAAAACATGCTGGGTAAACTGCCGTTTTCTTCAATCAGTGTAAATCTTGTTGCCCGTAACCTGTTTACAATTATGAAACATACTGACAACATTGATCCAGAAAACACATTCTCTTCTCAAGTAGCATTAGCTGGGGTTGAAGGTGGTGCATTGCCATTCACCAGAACCTATGGTTTCAATGTAAACTTCAAATTCAAATAGAAATCTCATGAAAAAAATAGTTATAAGTTGTGCTTTAGCAGTGGCGGTTTTTGTATCCTCTTGTTCAAAAGAACATATGGGTGATGTAAATACCGATCCTAAAGCAGGTAATATCTCTAATACCGATCCAAATTTCCTGCTGAGCTCAGGTGAGCTGGGTTATGCGAATACCGGTTATACGCAATTGTTATATCAATCAATGATGATGCAGGGACTGGCAAGTACCTTAGGGTATTATGGTAATGGCGATAAGTATGTAAATACAAGTGGTACCGTTGGTTACCAGGCCAGAATTTGGAATGAAGGATATACTGCGCTGAGTAAATTAGACCAGTCCATCAAAGTAGCTACTGCACAGGATGCGGAGAAATTTAAAAACGTAATCCAGATTGCAAAAATTAACCAGATTTTCTTGTTTCAGCGAATCACAGATGCATATGGCGCTGTACCTTTCTCAGAAGCATTACAAGCAGAAAACGGAAACGTAACTGCAAAATATGATTCACAGCAAGCGATCTATACGGCTATGCTTACCAATCTTGAGACTGCTATCAATGCTTTAGATCCGGCGGCGGCAGTAACAAGTGGTGATTTATATTACTCTGGTGATGTTACCAAATGGAAAAAGGCAGGTCACTCACTAATGTTGAGATTGGCCATGCGTTTAACTAAGGTTGATGCTACAACGGCTAAAACATGGGCTGAAAAGGCTTACGCGGGTGGTGTGATCACCGACGTAGCAGATAATGCTGTTTTTAAAACTGACGGAAGTTTTGACGATACCAGAAACGCAAGTGCTGGAGCATTATTGGTTCCTGAAGATTTTCAGCAAGTGAGATGGAGCAAAACCATGATCAACTTCCTGAAAGCAACAAATGATCCGCGTTTAGGTGTAATTGGTGAAATTCCTGCCGCAGGAGCTGCCAATAACAAAAATAACACGCTTGGCGGAGATAACACTGCTGCCCTGCAAGTAGGTATGCCTAATGGATTTGATTTTGGTTCAGGGGGAACAAACATCGCCAATGAGCCTGATTATCCAGGTGCTACAGGCACAGGAACGGATATCGCCGTATTGGGTAATTATTCAAGACCAAGGGTGTCAATTTATATCCAGCAAAATGCCCCAGTCATTACGATTTCTGCTGCTGAGTCTGAGTTCCTGCTTGCCGAAGCTGCTTTTAGAGGATGGGCTGTAGGCTCTGATGCTGCAACACATTATAAAAATGGAGTTGCTGCGGCCTTAAACGGTATGGTACAGCTTGGTGCCGCGGCAGCCATCAGTGCTGACGTTGCCAGCACTTTTGCAAATGCACATCCTTTGATCGCTGGTCAGGAATTGAAAATGATCAACGAGCAATATTGGGCTAATGAAAATGCGACTTTTAGCTTTATCGAAGGATGGTCAAACTGGAGAAGATCTGGTTATCCGGAACTTATTCCTGTTAAATATGTTGGAAATGTAACCAATGGTACAATTCCTAGAAGAATGATCTATCCATCAAATGAGAAAACTGCAAACAGCGCAAGTTATTTAGCTGCTGTAGCAACCTTGACTGGTGGCGACTTTCTAACATCGAGAGTATGGTGGGATACGAATACTACTACGATCATTAACTAGTAAAATGAGAAAATCCCTGCGGAATTTGCATTTATTCTATCAAAACGATGAAATAATTGTAAACTCTCAGGGATTTTTTCTTTTTTTTTAGGATATTACAGACTCATTTGCGAAGAACCATAAACACACGTAAATGAACTTATAAAATGGGTTATTTTATAAGCTTAAAACCGGCGATGCCAGCTTTTTATATTGACAAGCGAAATTGCCAGCCAAACACAACACACACAATGAAAAAAATGAATTGGATAGTTGTCTTGATTGTACTCCTATCCTTAAAAGTACAAGCCCAGAATGGCGTACACCAGCAATCTACGGTCTACGAATGGCCAAAAGATAAAGCTGTAAAAGAAAAACTTGAAAAGTGGGAAGACCAGAAATTTGGCATGTTAATTCACTGGGGACTTTATGCTGTTCCCGGCATCATGGAATCCTGGACACTCAATAACGAAAGCTGGGTAGAACGACCTGATTCTACCGTTGCCTACGAAGATTACAAAAAATGGTATTGGGGATTAAGCAAACAGTTTAACCCAACAAAATTCAACCCAGATCTATGGGCTAAAGCAGGTAAAGCTGCGGGAATGAAGTATATGATCTTCACCACCAAACATCACGATGGTTTCTCGATGTTTGACACTAAACAATCTGACTTTAATATTGCCTCCGGACCTTTCGCCGATAATCCTAAAGCTGATGTAGCAAAATATGTTTTTGACTCTTTCAGAAAACAGGGATTTATGATTGGTGCTTACTTCTCTAAACCGGACTGGCATTCACAATATTTCTGGTGGTCTAAATATGCCACTCCAGACCGCAACACCAATTACGATATTCGTAAAAATCCATGGCGCTGGAACCAGTTCAAATCTTTTACCTATAATCAGATCAGTGAGCTGATGAATAATTATGGCAGCATAGATATTTTATGGCTGGATGGGGGATGGGTTCGTCCGCTGGAAACGGTAAACGATGAGGTGAGAAGCTGGGGCGCTGCCATTCCTGAATGGGATCAGCAGATCGATATGCCTAAAATTGCTACAATGGCACGTAAAGCCCAGCCAGGATTGTTAATGGTTGACAGAACGGTGCATGGCCCATATGAAAACTATCAGACCCCTGAACAAACTATCCCTAAAACACAGCTTGATCATCCATGGGAAAGCTGCCTTACATTGGGTTCTAACTGGGGTTTTGTAAAAGATGATAACTACAAAACTCCTAACCAGGTGATCCGTTCAATGGTAGAGGTGGTATCAAAAGGAGGAAGCTTGCTGTTAGGTGTAGGTCCAACTCCTGAAGGTACATTCCCTGAGGCGGTAAATACATGTTTGGAAGAAATTGGAAAGTGGATGAAAGCGAATGGAAAGGCAATCTACGGTACCACCATTACTCCTGAATACAACGATGGCCATACCTGGTTTACACAGAGTAAAGATATGCTGACCAAAAATGCAGTTTACTGCTTTACCGAAAATGAAACACCTTCAACAACGGTAGAATGGACAGGTAACGCCCCTAAAAAAGGGTCGAAAATGACGCTGTTGAATACCAACCAGTCCGTGAAATGGGTGTTGACAGGTAAAACCGTTAAAGTTCAGCTCCCTTCTTCTGTGAAAAATAATCCTGCCATTTATGGCGCATTGGCATTTTCTTATCCTGCACAATAATTATGATCTTAAAAGATATTTTTGGTCGCTTTGATATTCCATCTAAGCGTTTCCTTTTAAGCAGCACTTTTCTGTTTGCTGCTTTAACTCCGCCTGCCTTTGCACAGTCGGGTTCTGCCGCTAAAACTCAGGCTAAGTCAACCATACAACTTACAAAATATGTTGACCCTTTTATTGGTACTGGTGGCCACGGACACGTTTTTATGGGGGCCGACGTTCCTTATGGCGCTGTACAGCTGGGGCCAACTAACCTGTCTACCGGATGGGACTGGTGCTCAGGTTATCATTACAGCGATTCTACCATCACTGGTTTCGCACATACCCGACTTAGTGGTACGGGAATAGGTGACCTTGGCGATATTACTGTTATGCCGGTTACCGGCGATGTGAAACTGCTTAAAGGTACTATTGGCAACCAGCAAAGTGGCTATTACTCGCTCTTTTCTCATAAAGACGAAATTGCTAAGCCTGGATATTACAGTGTGCAATTGAAAAGATATCAGGTGCGTGCAGAACTTACTGCCAGTAAACGCGTAGGGTTTCACCAATATACTTTTCCTCAGGGAGCACAACCTAAAGTTATTATCAACCTGAAACCAGGTACAGGATGGGATACACCTGTAGAAACCTATATCCAGAAAGAGAATGATACGACCATCTCTGGTTACAGATATTCTAAGGGATGGGCTAAGGACCAGCGGATCTATTTCACTGCTGTATTCTCCAAACCGATGAAGAAATTTACCATTGCAGACAGTACTGCAATTAAAACCGGACTCGAACTAAAAGCTGAAGGCGCACTTGGAGTGGCAGAATTTGCTGCCGATGGTCAGCCCGTAAGGCTTAAGGTTGCCATTTCTCCGGTTAGCATTGAAAATGCAAAGCTGAACATGAAAGCTGAAATTCCGGGTTGGAACTTTAACCAGCAGGTAGCTAAGGCCAATGATGACTGGAATAAAGAATTGGGAAGAGTAGTGATCAAAAGTAATGATCCCTCGCAAATGAAGATTTTCTATACGGCGATGTACCATACGATGATTGCCCCCTCATTGTTTAACGATGTAAACGGTGACTATATGGGTACTGATAAAAAACTGTACAAAAATGCGCCTTTCACCAACTACACTACTTTTTCTTTGTGGGATACTTACAGGGCACGCATGCCGCTCCTTACACTGATTGATGAGAAGAAAGCTGGTGACATGGTGAATACTTTTCTTGCTATCTATCAACAGCAAGGTAGATTGCCGGTATGGCACCTGATGGGAAATGAAACCGACTGTATGGTAGGGAACCCGGGTATGATTGCTGTGGCAGATGCTTATTTGAAAGGTATTAAAGGTTTTGACAAAGACCTCGCTTATGAAGCGCTCAAAGCTACAGGAATGAACAAAGAAAGAGGGCTAAACTTACTTCAGCAGCATGGATACATTCCGGCAGACAGCACGGTAGAATCTGTAGCAATGGGCTTGGAATATGCCATTGCAGACTGGGGTGTGGCACAAGTTGCTAAAAACCGTGGTAATAAAGCTGATTTTGACTACTGGAGCAAACGTGGAAAAGCTTATCAAAATTATTTCGATAAAGAATCACGTTTTATGAGAGGCAGATTCGAGAACAATACCTGGAGAACCCCATTCAATCCGTTCCAGGCCATTCACCGTCAGGATGATTATACTGAAGGTAACGCATGGCAGTACTTATGGCTCGTTCCTCAGGATGTAGAGGGATTGATCGGCCTGTTGGGCGGAGAGAAACCTTTCACCGCTAAACTGGATTCATTATTTACCGCCAAAGGCGATATGGGTGCTGAATCTTCTCCTGATATCAGTGGGCTAATCGGCCAGTATGCACATGGGAATGAGCCTAGTCATCATATCACCTATATGTATGCTTACGTAGGGCAACCGTATAAAACGGCCGACAAAGTAAGAGAGATCATGTCTGATTTATACAGTACCAATCATGATGGTTTAAGTGGAAATGAAGACGTTGGTCAGATGTCTGCCTGGTATATTTTCTCTTCACTGGGATTTTATCCGGAAAATCCATCTAACGGAATGTATGTATTTGGCAGTCCGGTAGTAGATGAAGCTACGATGAATGTAGGCGATGGTAAAACTTTCAGTCTTTCTGTGAAAAACAATTCTAAGGCTAACAAATACATCCAGTCTATCCAATTAAATGGAAAACCTTATGCCAAATCGTTTATCATGCACAGTGATCTGGCTAAAGGAGGAAAGATGGTGATCACCATGGGTGCTAAACCATCGTCGGTTTGGGGAGTTAAAAAAGCAGACAGGCCATTTTCAGTGACACAAAAGTAAACTTATTACAAAGTACATATTTTCAAGAAACACACAATGTTTAAAACGATTCGATCTCAATGGCTTAAAGCTGCTTGTTTATGCTTGGTACTGCTGGCATCAGCTGGTCAATTATTCGCACAGGATCAGTATGAGCTCAATTCCGGTTGGGTTTGCATGCAGGCCGGACAGGTAAAGGCAGAAGGAACTGAAATTTCATCAGCATCATTCTCCACTGCTAATTGGAAAAAAGCAGTAGTTCCCGGTACGGTGTTAACAACGATGCTTACCAATAAAGAGGTGCCGGACCCATATTTCGGCATGAACAACAAGCTGATTCCTGATGTTTATGATATCGGCAGAGATTATTATACCTATTGGTTTGTAAAGGACTTTAAAGAGGCAGCTCCATCGGCGGACGGACAGGTTTGGTTAAAATTCAGAGGGATCAACTATAGCTGCGATATTTACCTGAATGGTAAAAAAGTAAACAGCAAGCCTTATGAAGGAATGTACCTGCGTAAATCTTTCAATATCACTAAATTGCTTTCCAAAACGGGTAGCAACAGACTGGCCGTAATTGTACATCCTCCGGATGTAGTTGGTAATCCAAACGGTGGACAGGGTGGAGACGGAACTATTGCCAGGGGTGTGTCCTCACAATATACTGCTGGCTGGGACTGGATTCGTCCGATCAGAGATAGAAATACCGGAATCTGGGATAAAGTATTTATCGAAAGAACTGGTGTAGTGAGTATGGATAATCCGCATGTTGTAACCTTAGTGCCAGGCAAGCGCAAGTCTTTTGGTCCTCAGGAGCCTGCATTGGTAAAAGTTTCTGCAGAACTGAAAAATAATTCTGGTAAGGAAGTAAGCGGAAGTCTCGTTTATACACTCGCTGGACAGAAAATAACCCAGAACGTATTGTTAAAGGCAAACAGCACAGCTGAAATTAAATTCCCTGACTTTGTATTGAAAAACCCGAAACTATGGTGGCCAAGCGGTTATGGCAAGCAAGATCTGTATGACCTTAAGCTTAGCTTTTTGGAAAAGGGAAATAAATTATGTGACAGTCAGACTGTAAGTGTGGGTGTAAGAGAGATACAAACCAGCTGGAACGCTACCACAAGCAGTAAAGAGATTGCTGTAAACGGTCAGAAAATATTTATCAAAGGCGGTAACTGGATCATGTCTGATGCGATGCTGCGTTTATCAAAAGAAAGATATGATGCCGAAATCAGATATCACCGCGATATGAACCTTAACCTCATCAGAATCTGGGGTGGCTCATTAACGGAGAGACCTGAGTTTTTTGATGCATGTGATAAATATGGTATGCTGGTATTCCAGGATTTCTGGATTTCCGGTGATGCTAATGGCAGATGGGTAGATCCTTTAAAATCCGAAGACCAGTGGACACGTAGAAAATATCCTAACGACCATGGTTTGTTTTTGGAGTCGGCAGCTGATATGATCAAGATGATCAGAAATTATGCTTCACTGGCTATTTGGTGTGGCGGAAATGAAATAACTCCACCGGAAGATATTTTGGTACCCCTGCGTGATTCTATCCTTCCATCCCTGGATGGCACAAGATGGTTTGTAGATTATTCAAATTCTGACGATATGTCGAGAAATGTTTTGGGCGGTAATGGCGATGGCCCTTACGGTATACAGGATATCTCTACGTTCTGGAACGTTAAAACTTATCCATTCAATTCTGAAGTTGGATCGGTAGGCGTAGGAGATTTGGAATCTTTAGAAAGAATTATCCCTAAAGCCAATTTAATTGCACCGCAATTTATCCCGGTAGACAAACGTGAGGCTAAGGGCCCGTCTGAGAAAGTTGATTCTGTATGGGATTACCACAACTATTTAGGTGTGGGTTATGAAAACCACATTCTTCCTTATGGTAAACCTGCAGATGTTGCCGACTTTGCGAAAAAAGCCCAGTTGGTGAACTATGACCAATACCGAGGATTAATGGAAGGTTTTAGTTCACATATGTGGGAATGGTATACAGGTGTAATTATCTGGAAAACCCAGAATCCATGGACCTCTATGCGTGGGCAGATGTACGACTACTATCTTGATCCGAACGCTTGTTTATTCGGTTTGCGTTCAGGAAGTGAGTCGCTTCATTCTATGTACAATCCTACAGATGGTATGCTGATGGTAGTGAACAATGGTTTTGAAGCCAAACGCAACCTGATGCTGGTAGTTAAATCTTACGATATGGACGGTAAGGAAACTCAGCTCATGCAGGTATTCTGTTTTATGGATCCTTCCAGCCACAAAAGAATCGGTTCGATCAAGAAAATGGTGGATGAACTCTCCGCTAAAAAAGGTTCATTCTTATCAATGCAATTATTAGATGAGAATAAAAAAGTATTAAGTGATAACTTGTATTGGATTGCTGATAGTAAAGGTCTATATTCCGGTCTGAATGAACTGAAATCCACAACACTTAAAACCAGCGCAAAACAATTGAAATCAGGACAGATAGAGGTAACCATCAATAACCCTGCAAATGGGCCAGTGAACTTCTTTAACCGTATATCTTTAGTCGATAGTAAGTCTAAATCAAGGATTTTACCGGTATTCTATGATGATAACTATTTCTCCGTTCTTCCGGGTGCAGAGAAAAAAATCATCATCGATTACTCTCCTGAAAAAGGTGCAGCGATGCCTATGCTTACCTTAACAAATTACGCTGGCAACGAACAATCAATCCAAATCAATCCATAAAATACAACCCCTTATACCCAAGAACATGTCAAGATTAAATTTATTGGAAGAGACCAGATACGAAAAACTACCGGTAAGCGTATACAGTGATGAGCAAACTGCAAGCGTTGAAGTAGCTAAAAGAATCGCTTCCCTGATCATTTCAAAACAAGAAAAAGGCGAACAGGCAGTTTTGGGCCTGGCAACTGGTGCTACACCTGTGAAAGTTTATAAAGAGCTTATCCGTCTGCATAAAGAAGAAGGGTTGAGTTTCAACAATGTAGTTACTTTCAACCTGGATGAGTATTATCCGATGAAACCTGATGCAGATCAGAGTTACGTTCGTTTTATGAACCAGAACCTTTTTGATCATATTGACATTGATCCCACAAATATTAATATTCCCAGCGGTGTGTTGGAAAGAGATGAGATTGAAGACTTTTGTTTAAAGTATGAGCAAAAGATCAGCGGCTTTGGTGGAATAGACCTTCAGTTGCTTGGAATCGGAAGAACAGGACACATTGGTTTCAATGAGCCTGGTTCGGCGCCAAACTCAGGAACACGTCTGGTAACACTTGACGACCTAACACGTCGTGATGCTTCACGTGATTTCGGTGGTGTAGCCAATGTGCCAACCAAAGCGATCACTATGGGTATCGGTACTATTTTCAAAGCCAAAGAAATTATCTTGATGGCCTGGAATGAGAAAAAAGCAGAGATCGTTAAAAAAGCCGTAGAAGGTGAATTATCGTCTGACGTACCTGCTACTTATCTGCAGTTATCGCCTAACGTAGAGTTTATTCTGGATCAGGATGCAGCATCTGCTTTAACCCGTTTTGATACACCATGGTTGGTAAAAGACTGTACCTGGACAGATACTCAGGTAACAAAAGCGGTAATCTGGCTGGCAAAAACACTCAATAAACCAATCCTTAAATTAACTGAAGATAACTACAATAACCATGGTATGGCGCAACTGGCAACAGAACGCGGACCGGTTTATCAGATCAACATTCAGATTTTTAATAAATTACAACATACCATTACCGGATGGCCAGGAGGTAAACCAAATGCCGACGATAGTCAGCGTCCTGAACGTGCTGAACCAGCACAAAAACGTGTAATCATATTCTCACCGCACCCTGATGATGATGTGATCTCTATGGGCGGTACATTCATCCGTCTGGCAGATCAAGGGCATGAAGTTCATGTGGCTTACCAGACATCCGGAAATACTGCTGTATGGGATGATGATGCTTTGCGTTTCCTGGAGTTCAATATCGACTTTGTAGCTTCAAGAGGCGAAGATGCATCTGCATTACAGGCTACCTATAATGAGATGAGAAACTTCTTCAGCAAAAAATTACCAAACCAGACAGATCCTGAAGAAATCCGTACCGTGAAAAAACTGATCAGAAAAGGAGAGGCTATTGCAGGTGCAAGGTTTGCCGGACTTAAAGATGAGACTATTCACTTCCAGGATCTTCCTTTCTACGATCGTGGTAAATTCCAGAAAGAAGTAAGTTATGAAGATGATATCGTGCAAACGATGGAATTATTGCAGAAAGTAAAACCTCACCAGATTTTTGCTGCGGGCGACTTTGCTGATCCGCATGGAACGCACAAAGTATGTTTCAACATTATTGTAGAAGCAATGATCCGTTTGAGACAGACAGAAAGCTGGACTAAAGACTGCTGGTTATGGATGTACAGAGGTGCATGGCACGAATTTGAGACCCATGAAATTGAAATGGCGGTTCCACTTTCTCCGCAGGAAGTAGAAAGAAAAAGATTAGCTATATTTAAACACCAGTCTCAGAAAGATTTACCAGTATTCCCTGGTGATGATTCAAGAGAATTCTGGGTAAGAGCAGAAGAGAGAACTCAGGAAACCGCAAGGAATTATGATCAGCTTGGACTGGCAGAATATGAAGCCATGGAAGCTTTTGTACAATGGAAATTCTAATTAAACCTCATTTTTAATAAATTATTTTAATGACAACAAAAGCACAAAAGGGAATACAGCCGATTTACATCATCGGCGCGCTGTTCTTCATCTTCGGATTTGTAACCTGGTTAAACTCCGTTTTAATACCTTATCTGAAACTGGCCTGCGAGCTCAATAACTTTGAGTCTTACCTGGTTGCTTTTGCCTTCTACATCAGTTACCTGGTGATGGCAATTCCCTCTGGAGCGGTGCTCAAAAAGACGGGCTATAAAAAAGGAATGGCCCTGGGCTTACTGGTGATGGGCGCGGGAGCATTAATCTTTATTCCTGCGGCAATGAGCCGTACCTATGTGCTCTTCCTGCTGGGATTATTCGTTCAGGGCACTGGTCTTGCTTTATTGCAAACGGCTTCTAATCCTTATATTACAATTCTGGGACCTGCAGAAAGTGCGGCGAAAAGGATCAGTATCATGGGGATCTTTAATAAAGTTGCCGGAGCAATTGCGCCAATAGTGCTGGGAGCTATCGCGCTGAAAGATGCAGATGGTTTTCATGCCCGTTTAGCCACAATGACGTCTGCAGACAAAGTTGCGGAGTTAAATATACTTGCATCGAAGGTTATACTTCCATATGCTATCATCGTAATCGTACTGTTGGTATTAACTGTATTGATTTATTTCTCTTCCCTGCCGGAAATTGATGCAGATGAAGAAGATGAAACAGTAATGGCAGCTACCGCAGGTAAAACAAGCATTATTCAGTTCCCACACTTGCTGATGGGGGTTTTAACAATGTTTCTTTACGTTGGTGTTGAGGTGATGGCTGGTGATACGGTGATCAGTTATGGTAGCAATTACCAGGGTATTCCGCTCGCTACAGCTAAGTTTTTCACCAGCTTTACACTGCTGGGAATGATTGTAGGGTATTTGGTTGGTGTAATTTGTATCCCTAAATACTTAAGTCAGGAAAACGCAATGAAGTGGTTTTCTGCTCTGGGCGTAGTTCTAACCCTGGTTGCGGTTACCACCTCCGGATCGGTGTCGGTATTATTCATTGCCTTACTGGGATTAGCCAACTCCCTTATTTATCCGGCAATATGGCCAATGGCACTTGCTGGTTTGGGCAGGTTTACCAAAATTGCCTCTTCCCTGTTGATTATGGGAATTTCGGGTGGTGCAGTGATTCCATTATTGTATGGTGGACTGGCAGACGTTGTAAACGCACAACAAGCGTACTGGATTATGATTCCTTGTTACGTATTTATTTTCTATTACGCTGTGGCAGGACATAAAGTACGCACTAAAGCAGCTTAATAAGCGAAAAATTATATTTAGATGAACAGAAAAGACTTTATAACCAACACTGGTATATTGACGGCGGGACTATTTTTAAGTAAAGACCTTAAGGCTTTTGAATTGGCACATCCCGTAGTAAGGATCCCGATGAACAAAAGAAAGTTCAGCAGCCCTGCTATAGAAAAAGCAATTCTGAAGTTTCAGAAAAAAGTAAGCGATAAAGAATTGGGATGGTTATTCAATAACTGCCTGCCGAATACGCTGGATACTACAGTTACCTATACAACTACCAATGGAAAACCGGATACTTATGTAATTACCGGTGATATTGATGCGATGTGGCTGCGGGATAGCTCTGCCCAGGTTTGGCCTTATCTTGCTTTTATGAAGGAAGATAAAAAGCTAAAAGACCTGATCGCGGGGGTAATTAACCGCCAGACTACCTACGTACTGAAAGATCCTTATGCTAATGCTTTCTATCACACAGGGGAGCAGAAGAGTGAGTGGGAAAGCGATCATACTGATATGCAACCGGGTATCCATGAGCGCAAATGGGAGATAGACTCCCTTTGTTACACGATGCGCCTTGCTTATAACTATTGGAAAATAACTGGTGATGCAACGCCATTTGATGAGCAATGGAAAAAGGGTATTCACCTGATCGTTGCTACCTTCAAAGAGCAGCAGCGTAAAACAGGCCTGGGTCCTTATAAATTCCAGCGAGAAACAGCTAAACCTACAGACAGTCTGCCAATGGCTGGTTACGGTTTTCCGGTAAAACCGGTAGGCTTGATCTGCTCGATGTTCAGACCAAGTGATGATGCCACAATCTTCCCTTTCCTGGTTCCCTCAAACCTTTTTGCAGTTACAAGTTTAAGACAGATTGCTGAGCTGATTACTGCCGTTCATAAAGACAGTGCTTTTGCAACGGAACTCAATGAGCTGGCTCAGGAAGTAGAAATGGCAATTAAGAAATATGCAATTGTTGAGCATCCTGTTTACGGAAAGATTTATGCTTTTGAAGTAGACGGTTTTGGCAATGTGAACCTGATGGATGATGCAAACGTACCAAGCCTGCTCTCACTGCCTTACTTAAATGCAGTAGATGTGAATGATCCGGTATATCAAAACACGCGGAAGTTTGCGCTATCTGAGCATAACCCTTATTTTTATAAAGGTAAAGACAGTGAAGGTATCGGCGGTCCCCATGTAGAACAACAAGAAATGATCTGGCCTTTAAGTATCATCGCGCGAGGCTTAACAAGCACGGATGATGAGGAGATTAAAAGGTGCATCGCCCAGTTAAAGCTCAGTCATGCTGGTACTGGTTTTATGCATGAATCTTATAAGAAGGACCATCCTGAAACTTTTACCAGATCTTGGTTTGCATGGACGAATACAATTTTCGGTGAGTTTTTATGGGAAGTATTCCTCACAAAACCTCATTTACTAGGTTAAATCTTATTTTGAATATTTTTAAGCTCAACAACTAGATGTTTACGACTCAAACTAAATTTAAGAACTGGCTTTTGCCAGTTCTTTTTGTATCCTGCCCGGCCTTCCTGTTCGCGCAAAAGAAAGATGTACCGCTTTACAAAAATCCAAAAGCCCCGGTAGCGGACAGGGTGAAAGACCTTTTAGGCAGAATGACCATTGAAGAAAAAGTAGGACAGTTGTCCACTTTGCTGGGATGGCCAATGTATGAGAAGAAAGGCAAAACGGTAGTGGCTTCCGAAAAGTTCAAAGAAACGGTTAAAGCTAACCAGACAGGAATGTTATGGGCAACCCTCAGGGCAGATCCATGGACGCAGAAAACACTGGCTACAGGCTTGGATCCCTATAAATCGGCCCTGGCAACAAATGCCTTGCAGAAATATATCATTGATAATACCAGGCTGCAAATTCCTGTGTTTATTGCCGAGGAATGCCCGCATGGACATATGGCGATTGGAACGACGGTTTTTCCAACTTCCATTGGTCAGAGTAGTACCTGGGATCCGGGATTGATCCAGTCCATGGCCACAGTGATTGCTAAGGAAGCAAGACTGCAGGGAGCACATATTGGTTATGGCCCGGTGCTCGACCTGGCTCGTGAACCACGATGGTCGAGGGTGGAAGAGACTTATGGCGAAGATGCTTACCTGAACACGATGATGGGTCTGGGTATGGTTCGCGGTTTCCAGGGGACTAACAATACGCTGAACAGCGGGGAAAATATCATCTCTACCCTGAAACATTTTACCGCTTACGGCGCTCCGGAAGGTGGCCATAATGCTGGATTAATCAATCCGGGTAGAAGAGAGCTGGTGCAGAGTTACCTGCCGCCGTTCGAAGCTACGATAAGAGCTGGTGCTTTATCTATCATGGCCGCCTACAACTCAGTTGATGGTGTTCCATGCAGCAGCAGTTCTTATTTGCTGGATACCTTATTGCATAAACAATGGGGTTTCAAAGGTTTTTCTGTTTCAGATCTGGGAAGTATCGATGGTTTGATCAACGTACAGCATGTAGCGGCTGATAAAGTTGAAGCGGCAACGCTTTCTATGAATGCAGGGTTGGATAGCGATCTTGGTGGGGCGATTTTTTCGGCACCTTTACTGGAAGCCGTTAAAACTGGCAAAGTGCCTGTGCAAAGAATCGATGAGGCAGTAGGACGACTGTTGACTCAAAAGTTCGAGATGGGTTTGTTTGAGCATCCGTATGCTGATGCTAAGGCCGCACAGAAGTATGTGAGAAATGCCGCAAACGTAGCTCTGGCACGTAAAGTTGCCCAGGAGTCTATTATCCTGATGAAGAATAACAATGGCCTGCTTCCACTCAAAAAGAACCTGACTTCAATAGCTGTAATTGGTCCGAATGCCGACAATATCTATAACCAGCTGGGAGACTATACTGCTCCGCAAGACCCTGAAGCTATTGTAACCGTGCTGGAAGGTATCAAAGCAAAAATGCCATCAGCCAATATCAAATATGTGAAGGGATGTGCAATCAGAGATACGAACGACGTACATATTGCGGAGGCAGTTGAGGCAGCCCGACAATCCGATGTGGCTGTTGTGGTGCTGGGCGGTTCAAGTGCGCGTGATTTCAAGACTGAATACATTAGCACCGGTGCTGCGATTGTCAGTCAGGGTGCCAAGGAAGTAAGTGACATGGAGAGTGGTGAAGGATTTGACCGTGTTTCCCTTGATTTAATGGGTAAACAGCTTGAATTATTGCAGGCCGTAATGAAAACAGGCAAACCAGTGGTAATGGTATTTATCGGTGGCAGACCTTTGAATCTTAACTGGCCGGCAGAAAATGTACCCGCAATTGTTACCGCATGGTATCCTGGACAGGAAGGTGGTAACGCAGTTGCTGATGTTCTTTTTGGCGACTATAATCCTGCGGGAAGATTACCGATATCCATTCCGCGTTCAGTGGGACAGCTGCCGGTATATTATAATCACCAGAATTCTTCGAGACATGATTATGTAGAAGGTTCAGCCAGTCCGTTATACGCTTTTGGCCATGGATTAAGCTATAGCAAATTTACCTATAACGACCTCAATGCTACAGTAACCGAAGGAGAAAATCTGGATGTTAACATCACCGTGAAAGTAACCAACAGCAGTGATAAAGCAGGGGATGAAGTGATACAGTTGTATGTACGTGATGATGTTTCTTCGGTGGTTACGCCAGTGAAAACTTTGAAAGCATTTAATCGTGTAAATTTCAAGGCAAATGAAACAAAAACAGTATCTTTCACTTTACATCAGAGTGATTTGAGTCTGTGGAATCAACAAATGAAAAAGGTAGTAGAATCCGGAGATTTTACTTTCATGGTTGGTGCGGGTTCTGATGATATTAAACTGGAAACGAAAATCAACATAAACAAAAACTATAAACTGTAAATTATGAAGAAGGTAATCTCGGGGCTCCTGCTGGCGTGTGTAACGCTATGCGCAAATGCCCAGACAGATGAGAACTTAGGGATTATCCCGGCGCCGGTATCTATTACCAAAGCCTCGGGTCTCTTTAAACTGGATAAAACGGTGGTGCTGGTTTCAGGCCTGCCTGCTGATGCAGCTACAGCCGACATGTTAAACGCCTTCATCACCGCCAAAGGTGGATTCGCATTAAGAACCGCTGCGAAAGCCACTGGAGGGCAAAAAGCAATTATCCTGACGAGCGCCGGAGCTGATAGACTGCCTGTTGAGGGTTATGAATTAAAGGTTACTTCAAATACAATTACCGTAACCGGGGTTGGTGCCGGACTTTTCTATGGCGTACAGTCGCTGATGCAGATGATGCCGGAGAAAAAAGGTCAGGAGATTGAAATCGCTGCGGCCACGGTAAATGATTATCCAAGATTCAAATACAGAGGGATGATGCTGGACGTAGGTAGACATATGTTCCCGGTGTCTTTCATCAAAAAATATATTGACCTGATGGCTCAGTATAAATTAAATAATTTCCACTGGCACCTTACCGAAGATCAGGGATGGAGAATTGAGATTAAAAAATATCCTAAACTCACTACTGTTGGTGCTGAACGCAATGGTTCAGTAGTAGGGCATCATCCGGGGGTAACCAATGACAATACCGTCTATAAAGGTTTTTATACCCAGGATGAAGTAAAGGAGGTTGTTGCCTATGCGGCAAAAAAGTTCATCAATGTGATACCGGAGATTGAAATGCCGGGACATAGTTCCGCGGCAATCGCAGCTTATCCGCAGTTGAGTACCTTCCCTGATCGGGATACCTATGTGGATACAAAAACTCCATGGGCAGGTTCAAGAAAAGGAAAACAGGTGCAACAGACCTGGGGAGTATTTGATGATGTTTACGCACCAACGGAATATACTTTCAAGTTTCTGGAAGATGTGATCGACGAAGTATTGGTATTGTTCCCATCAAAATACATCCATATTGGTGGGGATGAGAGTCCGAAAGAATACTGGAAACAGTCGCCTTTTTGTCAGCAACTCATCAAGGATAAAGGATTAAAGGATGAACATGGCCTGCAGAGTTACTTCATTCAGCGCATGGAGAAATATATCAATGCCAAAGGGCGTTCTATCATCGGCTGGGATGAAATTCTGGAGGGTGGCCTGGCGCCAAATGCCACGGTGATGTCCTGGAGAGGAGTTGAGGGTGGGATTGCTGCGGCAAAACTTAATCATAACGTGATCATGACACCAGGAAGTAATGGACTGTATGTAGACCATGCTCAATCCAAATCTCCGGATGAGCCGGTGAATATTGGTGGTTCAAGCCCTTATTCTGTGGCTTACAATTATGATCCGATACCAGCAGAGCTTTCTGCTGATCAAAGGAAGTTTATTGAAGGTGTTCAGGCAAACTTCTGGACTGAATATGTAGAGAATACCAGAAAGGCAGAATATATGGTTTTACCAAGAATGCTGGCTTTATCCGAAATTGCCTGGAGTCCGCTGGAAAGGAAAGACCTGAAGAACTTCTCTGAGGAAAGGCTACCGCTGCATCTTGCAAGGCTCGACGAGGCAGGTACGAATTTCTGGGTACCTACAGCTATCGGCCAATCAGAAAAGCCACTTGAAGGTGAAACGATTACAGTGGATTTGAAAGCACCTGTAAAAGGAGCCAAAATATACTTTACATTAGATGGAACCCGTCCTTCGGCTGTGTCCAATGAGTACAAAACACCTATGAAAGTTTCAGTTTTAAAGGGCAGTAAACTGGATTTGAAAACAATTGTGATTACCGCAGAGGGAAAACAAAGCGTTGTAGCCACTACTGTTTTAAACAATAATTCTAAGTAGAAACAGGCACATTTACCCGGTTTTATTTGGTTAAGGTTCTTTTTTAGCATAAATTGCTAGCCAACAAAAAAGAACTGAATGAAACTAAATAGACATATTTCACAGCAGTCAGCACTTTTAGTGGGACTGCTGTTTTTGTTTGCCTGCAAACAAGAGAAGGCAGTCGACGACACTCCCGTAGTCACTGCTCCGGTAGCCCAATCGGCAAAAAAGCTCCCGTTTTACAAAGATATTTCTGTGAAACCAGGTTTACACTTCGAGGTGGTAAGCTGGGGAAAAGGTGTTGACAGTGTTGGCGGCTATTTGTTACTCATGTCAGACTCCCTGAAAAATGACTTCAGGTCCTTATCTGTCGAACGGAACGGGATCATCACCGATGCCTGGAATATGGATCTTGACAATGATGGGAACCCTGAGCTATACATAGAGCTTTTAAGCAAGAAAAATGTAAAGGATCTCAATGTATATGAATACAGCGGAAATAGCTTTAATAAAATCAGCTTCCCTCCCTTGAGCAGCAGGGCCAAAAAGACTTATGGCGGGGATGATAAATTTACCATAAAGAATGGAGAACTCTTCAGATCATATCCTATTGTAAATTCAACGGATAGTACCCAAAAAAACGGTAGCACTAAGATGTTGCTTTATCGTTTACGCGGCAACAGCTTCACTATAGACGAGATTACCGAATAGGTAATCCCGTCTTTTTTTTTACTGCCCTTTGAACTGCGCATCTATGCGCTCAAACTTTTCAATTAAAAGGTCTATACGTTCTTTTTCTCTTTTTATAAAAGCCTTTCTTAGGATTGTGGCACAAAATGCCATCCATAATACAGTGAACATCACAATAGACAACTGCATGGCGCTGCCAAGATTCTGCAGGGTCTCCAGAAAAAACAAGATGAATCCCAGAGAAATTGCAATCACATAAAACCAGTATAGTTTATTATATAGATTATAGCGGCTTAGCTGGTATTGACGTAGTTTACCCAAAAATATACCTGGATTTTCCGTAAAGTCGTTTTTAGAAATCAGCAGATGTTCCCTGTATAAGATAATGGTATAGATGGCTACCGCCAGGATGATAATACCTATTCCCAGTGTGGTCGTCCAGGAGTTGAAATCAAAGTAAAGCAGGGTAGCGCTTATCGCTGCAAATGATCCAACCATTCCACCGATATTGAAAAGGGATTTGGTACGGATAGCATTTACTTCTTTTTTTGCCTGCTCCAGCATCTCTCCCGAGGAAATTTTCACTTCCACAGAATGGGATTGCCAAAGAGACTGTATATCTTTAAATTCTTGCATGTTGATTGTATAATTCGGTAAGTTTTTGTTTAATCCGGTGAATCTTTACCCGCAGGTTGCCCTCGCTGATTCCCGAGATATCGGCGATTTCATTGTACGGTAATTCGTCGAGGACCATGGTGATGATCAAGCGGTCATTTTCTTCGAGTTTGGAGATCGATTGATACAATAAAGCTACCTGCTCATTTTTTTCAGAAAACTCTTCTACTCTGTTTTCAATAATGCTGTCGGTCAACTCATCTTTTGCTTGTCTTTTTTCCGTCCGGAGATAAGTGAGGCAGGTATTTACCGCAATGCGGTATATCCAGGTAGATATCATCGATTTCTGACGAAATTTATCCAGGTTTTGCCAGACTTTCAGGAATGTTTCCTGCAACAGGTCGTTTGCCGTATCCGCATCTCCTGTATAGCCATAGCATAGATGGAATATCTTCTTTGAATTTGTATCGAAGATCTGCTTAAATAAAATATCTTTTTGATCCAATCTGCTTAAATTTATGGTGCTTTGATGTGTGTCGGCTTAAATTGTTACAATAAGTCCTCTATTTTATGCACATTTTCCACAATCTTTACGATGTAAGTTTATTATCGTAGTTTTACGCTCTGAAATATACCCAATCAAAGATAATGTCAAAAAACAACAGATTAACACTTTTTATATTTATAGCATTAATACTAGGTATCGTTCTGGGTTATGTACTAAATGTAAACACGTTCAATGTTTACAATACCAATATTACGACTGCGGACAATAGGGTTAAAGAGATTGACAATCGCTTGAGTATTGTCAAAGATACAACCGCTGTAGAGTACGCGCAACTCACTGTAGAGAAAAAGGAGGCACTGAACAGCCGCAAAGGAAATGAAACTGCAAGGGAGAAAAAGCTGGAGCCACTCACCTTATTGAGTGACATTTTCCTACGTCTGATTAAGATGATTGTCGCACCGCTTGTTTTTGCTACATTGGTAGTTGGTGTTGCAAAAGTAGGGGATATCAAAGCTGTAGGCCGTATCGGAGGGAAAACGATGTTATGGTTTCTGAGCGCTTCACTCATGTCGCTCATCCTTGGTTTAATCATGGTCAACATTTTTAAGCCTGGTGAGGCAATGCACCTGCCCTTACCAAGCAGTCATTCCGATACCGGAATTCAGAAAGTGGCCATGTCTGTAAAAGACTTTATCTCGCATATCTTCCCTAAAAGTATGGCAGAGGCGATGGCTACCAATGAAATCTTACAGATTGTTGTATTTTCATTGTTTTTTGGTGTGGCTACTGCCGCAATAGGCGAGAAGGGAAAGATCATTATAGAGTTTTTTGATGCCGTAGCACATGTCATCCTGAAGGTAACAGGTTATGTGATGAACTTTGCTCCATTTGCCGTATTTGGTGCAATGGCGGCAATTGTGGCCAAACAGGGTTTGACGGTACTATCTACCTACGCGTTATTTATCGGAGAGTTTTACTCCAGCATGCTGATGCTTTGGTTATTGCTGATCTTTATCGGTTATACCATCCTCAAAGGGAGGGTATTTAATCTGATGAACCGGATGAAAGAACCCATCCTTGTGGCATTCAGTACCGCCAGTAGTGAGGCCGCTTATCCGAGAACCTTGTTACAACTGGAGCGTTTTGGCTGTAAAGATAAAATCGTAAGTTTTGTGCTTCCACTGGGTTATTCTTTTAATCTGGATGGTTCGATGTTGTACATGACCTTCGCTTCATTATTTATTGCCCAGTCTTACGGAATCCACTTATCTTTCCAACAGCAAATCACCATGTTGCTCATCCTGATGCTTACCAGTAAAGGTATCGCAGGTGTGCCCCGCGCCTCATTGGTGGTTATTGCCGGGACCATTGCTACTTTCAACATTCCCGAAGCGGGACTGGCCTTACTTATTGGGATAGATCCTTTGCTCGACATGGGACGTTCTGCTACCAATGTAATTGGAAACAGTATCGCCACCGCTGTTGTAAGTAAATGGGAGGGAGAACTTTCCGAAGCCCAAGATTAATTATTAACATATATTATGAGTACCAAAGCAAAAAAGATATATCTGCTGCTGACCATCGTAGTGCCTTTTATGGCCTATTGCATCATTTATTATACACCGATTATCAAAAATGCACCCTTTCGTTCCAATGAATTTGTGTCATTCCAATTCAAATGGGGTGCGGGTAATGACCTGCCAAACAGTTATGATTCTGCCACCGGCGATTACCAATACCTGAATTCTAAAGATTCGCTGATTAAAACTAATGTGAAACTGAGACCAAATGATATCATTTACCTGCATAACAAAGCGAATGAGTTGGGTTACTGGAATTTTCCGGAGGTGATTGCCAATGCAGGGACCGACTTGAATAAATCGAAGGTGTTGCGCTACGTATTTCAGTTCAATTACAAGCGTAAAAGTAAAAAGGTGATCTACGTTACAGATTATAATGACATTGAAAAACTAAGGACTGTCGCAGGTCAGATGAAGACCCTGGTAGAGAAAACTATCAATGATGCGGAAGAAAGATATAGCAAGAAATAGAAATCGTTATGATTTTATAAATATAAATTCTATATTTGCACCTCTATAAAAAAATAAACAATTTAAAATACTAATTATTTAACAATGTACGCAATAGTAAATATAGCAGGACAGCAATTCAAAGTTGCAAAAGACCAGCACCTTTTTGTACACCGTTTGCAAGGAGATGAAGGCGCTAGTATTGAATTTGACAATGTATTGTTGGTTGAAGACGGAGGAAATATTTCCGTTGGTGCTCCTTCATTAGCAGGTGCAGTAGTTTCAGCTAAAATCGTGTCTCATTTAAAAGGCGATAAAGTAATCGTTTTCAAAAAGAAACGTAGAAAAGGTTACAAAAAGAAAAATGGCCACCGCCAGTA